>Ga0182030_10004856_pt1 | contig 28724 bp, 26 predicted proteins | sample 812S3MmetaG_FD_121299 | JGI IMG/M metagenome (GOLD analysis project Ga0182030, IMG submission 121299) | Permafrost microbial communities from Stordalen Mire, Sweden - 812S3M metaG (Illumina Assembly) | ecosystem: Environmental > Terrestrial > Soil > Wetlands > Permafrost | place: Sweden...
CAGGCCGTGTTGAACTTCGTTAAATCGCCCTCACTCTAACGCGGTACGGGTCAATTCGACTCATAGGGGGCCTGATATGCGAAGTCGTCTATTGGTTGCAGCAGCACTGAGTGCCAGCTTGGGCTTGGCGTTCGCATTGCCAACGTTCGCGGACGCATTACCGACCGTCGATCAGATTTATCAAGCGGAACAAGCCGGGCACCTGGATCAGGCCCAGCAGATGATTTCACAAGTGCTCAAGGAGAAGCCGAACAGCGCCAAGGCGCACTTCGTGCAGGCGGAACTGTTTGCCAAACAGGGCTACCTCTCGCAGGCACGCAGCGAACTGAACGATGCCGAGCGGCTCGACGCCAGCGAGGACTTCGCCAAACCCCATGCGCTACAGGACCTGAAGGCGCAGCTCGGCGAACACCGCGCGGCAGGCTCGCAAATAGTGCAGCTCCCCGCACGCGGCGCAACGCGCTTTCCTTGGGGTACGGTGTTGATTCTGGCCCTCGTCGTGGGCGTGCTCATGATGCTGTTTCGCCGTCGTAGCACATACGTACAGCAATATCCCCTGGGCGGCGCACCCGGTATGGGTGGCGGCGGTCCGGGCTATGGCCCGGGCTATGGTCCCGGCCCCATGGGCGGCGGCGGAGTCGGCTCCGGCATCGCCGGTGGCCTAGCCTCAGGACTTGCTGTGGGCGCGGGTGTGGTCGCGGGCGAAGAGCTGGCGCATCACTTTCTGGACGGCGGGCGCGAGCCTGGCGGCAGCGGGTTCGTGCCGTCCGCCGACGCTGCCGAGCCGAACTATAACGGCGATTCCGGCGGCAATGACTTCGGCGTCAATGACCCAGGCTCGTGGGACGACGGCGGCTCGGGCGGTGGCGGCGGAGGCGACGACTGGAGCTGACGGCGCGCCTATATAATCCTTTTCCCCTGTTGGGCGCCTCAAAAAGGCGCCCTTTTTGTTTTTAAGCGTGCAGCCGCACGGCAGCGGCTACCGCATCATGCAGCGCCTTCATACCGAACGAAATGTCCTGGACCGCGCCATTGATGAAGAACGTCGGCGTCGCGCGGATATGGCTGCGGCGCGCGCCCTCGACATGCTCACGCACCCTTTGCAGATAGATGTGGTCGTCCATCTCCGCCACGTAGCGCGCCATGTCGAGGCCCAGCTCGGTCGCATAGCGCGTCAAGCTCTTCTCGTTCAAGTGGGTCTGGTTGTCGAACAAGAGATGGTACATGGGCCAGAACTTTCCCTGTGCCGCGGCCGCCTCGGAGGCCTCCGCCGCGAGCATGGCGTTCGGATGCGCTTCAGGCACTGGAAAATGGCGGAATAAAAATCGCACCTTGTTGGGGAAACGCTCCAGCAACAGCATCGGCGTGGTAGCCGCAACCTTGCAGCTCGGACATTCGAAATCGCCGTATTCGACTACCACGACGCGGGCGTGCTCGGGGCCCTGGGCATGATCGGTAGGTTCGGGCGGCACGGCCAAACTCATCGGGTGCGAGGGGTTCATGGATGGCCTTTTTCGGTTGGGCGAATGGTTACGTGAATCACTTCGGAGCGGCGCAACAGCAGCAAGTCGCCTTCGCGGCCGATCCAGCTCGAGTCCAATAATCGCTGCAATCCATCGATCCCATCAATGGCTTCGCCGTCGAGCGCGATCATACGATCACCGACCGCGACGCCCGCCGACACCGCCGGGCTGCCCGGCACCAACTCCAGTACGTGCACCGCCTTGTTGCCCGGCAGACTGAAGTGCCGCACCACGCGCGTGGCGACCGGCGCCGTGGCGCCCGAGACACCGATAAAAGCACGGCGCACGCGGCCATGGGCAAACAATTGGCCGATCACCCACTTGGCGGTGTTGATGCCGGTGGCAAAGCAGATGGATTGGGCTTGCGGAATCATGGCCGTGTTGACCCCGATGACAAGGCCCTTGGAATCGACCAACGGACCACCGGAATTCCCGGGATTGAGCGCGGCATCGGTTTGAATGACATCGTGCATGAGCCGACCCGAGCTGGCGCGCAAGGTCCTGCCTAGCGCCGACACCACGCCGGCCGTCACCGATTTGGCGTACCCCAGCGGGTTGCCGATGGCGATGGCCACCTGCCCGACTTTCAAGCGGGACGAGTCGCCGAATTCGACGAACGGCAATGCGGCCGCCGAACCGATGCGCAGCACCGCCAGATCCGCATCCGGATCATCGCCCACCAGGTCCGCGTCGAAACGCGTGTCGTCGTTCAAACGCACCGTGATTTTCTGCGCACCGTGTACGACATGACTGTTGGTCAGCAAATAACCGTCAGGCGTGAATAGAAAACCGGATCCGCTGCCGTGCGCGGCCCGGCTCCTGGGACCGCGCGCGCCGACGGCATGCTCCACCTCGACGAACGCCACGGCGGGCGCAACCCGTTCGAGCGCACCGATCACGGCGCCCGAATAGGCGTCGAGCAAAAACTCATCGTCGACGCCTTCGGCGGACAGCGGCTGTAGATCGAGCATCAGCGCCGCCTCCTACAGGATGATTTTCGATTGCGGCGCCAAACCCTCGACGATCAAACGATTCACTCGCCGCACGAACGTGGCGGGATCTTCCAATTCCCCGCCCTCGGCAAGCATCGCCTGATCGTACAGTACATGCGCCAATTCACCGAATGCAGCGTCGTCACCGGTGTCTTTGAGCCGCTCCACCAGCGGATGCTTGGGGTTCACCTCGAGGATGGGCGGAATGGCGAAGGGATTGTTCTGTCCCGCCTGCTTCAAGATCCGTCCCATGCGCAAGCTCACGCCAAACTCGCCCGCAACCAGCACTGCCGGGGAATCGGTGAGCCGCGCGGAAATCTGCGCGCTCGCGATCTTGCCGGTCAGGCTCTTGGCGAGTCGCTCCAGGGTGTCCTTGAAGGCACTCTCGTTGGCAGCCTTTTCCGGCGTTTCGATGGCGGAAGCGACGTCGGCCGCCGCACTGGAAACGTTGGCGAGGTTCTTGCCTTCGAATTCGTGCATGTGACCGGCCACCCACTCATCGATGCGGTCGGTGAGCAGCAACACTTCCATGTCCTTGGCGCGAAATCCTTCCAGGTGCGGGCTGTTGCGCGCCGCCGCCAGCGTGTCGGCGGTCAGGTAATAAATGGCCTTCTGATCAGCCTTCATGCGCGCTACATATTCCTCGAGCGTGGTGCGTGGCTCCTCGCCGCCGGGCGTCGCTACGCTGTCGGCAGTGGAATGAAAGCGCAACAACTTGGCGATTCGGGTTCGATTGACGGGATCCTCGATGATGCCTTCCTTGAGTACGGTGCCGAAGGTCTTCCAGAACTCCGCGTACTCCTCCGGCTTGTTCGCCGCCAGGTCCTCCAGCATGTCCAACGTGCGCTTCACCAGCGCCGACTTGATCTTCTCAACCGTGCGATTGTTCTGCAGCAATTCACGTGACACATTCAGCGGCAGATCCGATGAATCCACCAGTCCGCGCATGAAGCGCAGATAGGGCGGCAGCAGCTCGGCGGCCTTGTCCATGATGAAGACGCGCTTCACGTACAGCTGTACGCCGCTCTTCTGTTCGCGCTCGAACAAATCGAAGGGCGCACGCTTCGGTAAATACAGCAGCGAGGTATATTCGATGCTGCCCTCGACCTTGTTGTGAGACCACATGCGCGCCTCATCCGTATCGTGCGTGAGGTGCTTGTAGAAGGCCTGATAATCCTCGTCCTTCAGCTCCGACTTCGGCCGCGTCCAGAAAGCTTTGGCCTGATTCAAGGTCTCTTCGGTGTCGCCGGTTTTTAAGATCACCGGAATGCTCAAATGATCCGAATACTTGCGCACCAGCTGGCGTAGGCGTGAAGCATCCAGGAATTCCTTGTCCTCCTCGCGCAGATGCATGATCACTTCGGTGCCGCGATCGCCCTTGTCGCTGGCTCGAATTTCGTACTGGCCCTCGCCGTCCGAATCCCAACGCACCGCCGCATCGCCGCTGCGTTTGGTGAGCACGGTCACTTTGTCGGCGACGATGAAAGCGGAATAGAAGCCGACGCCGAATTGCCCGATGAGCTGAGCATCTTTGGCCGAATCTCCGCTCAAGGTTTCGAGAAATTTCTTGGTGCCGGAACGCGCGATGGTGCCTAAATTGTCGATGACTTCGGCCTCGCTCATGCCGATGCCGTTGTCCTTGATGCTCAAGGTGCCCGCGGCGCTGTCGGGGCTTAGGGTCACGCTCGGTACATCCGTACCCAACAGCTCAGGATTCGCCAGGGACTCGAAGCGAAGCTTTTCGCACGCATCGGAGGCGTTCGAAATCAGCTCCCGCAGAAAAATCTCCTTGTGTGAGTACAGCGAATGAATTACCAATCGCAGTACCTGCTTGGTCTCGGCTTGGAACTCTTTGATCCGTGGCTGTGTTTCTGTGGTCGTTTCTGTGGTCATGGTCTTACAATCTCGGCATAGGGGTGGGTTCGAAAATGGGGTCTGCGCCGTATTCTTCAAGTCGCAACAGCCGCACCACGGTGGCGGTCTGGGCGGCGCTGGCGGGCAACCTGGCGGTTGCCGCGGCCAAATTCATGGCGGCCGACCTAACCGGATCCGCGGCGATGCTGAGTGAGGCAGTGCATTCGCTGGTCGATACCGTCAATGAATTGCTGCTTCTGTACGGCATATCCCGCTCCACGGAGCCCGCCGACCAAACACACCCTCTGGGGCACGCGCGCGAGGTCTATTTTTGGAGTTTTGTCGTTGCATTGCTGATTTTTGCGATTGGCGCAGGCGTTTCGGCCTACGAGGGTATCCATCGGATCGAGCACCCGCAACCCATCGGGGCGCCGCTGGTCATCTTCATCGTTCTCGGGCTCTCGCTGCTATTCGAGGGTGCATCCTGGGTCGTCGGTGTGCGCGCCTTTCGCGCAGCCAGCGGCAACTTGACGTGGTGGAAAGCATTTCGCCGCTCCAAGGACCCGCCGGCCTTCATCGTGGTGTTCGAAGACTCGGCGGCAATGTTGGGTATTTTCGCGGCCGCCGCCGGCACCATCGCGGTGATTGTAACTGGTGATGGCCGCTGGGACGGGGTCGCCTCTCTGGTTATAGCGCTGATATTGGCGGGGGTAGCCGCGCTGCTGGCGCAGGAGTCGAAGGCACTGCTGATCGGCGAGCGCGCCGACCCACAACTCGCCAATGCCATCATACGGATCGCCGCCCAGATGCCCGGCGTCTGCAGCGCCAACAGCATCGTCACTGTACAGCTGGCGCCGCACAATGTGATCGCCACCCTGAGTTTGGATTTCTTCGACTACATGCTCGCGCCGGACATAGAAAACGCCGTGGTGCAGTTGGAGAACACCATTCGCGCCGAACATCCGGAGGTCTCGGCATTGTTCGTCAAACCGCAAAGCGTGGCCCGGGCACACAGCAGCAGCGAGGGCAATGCCATCATGACGCCGGACGACGTGTTCGGCAGCGGCTAATACGCCCCCAGCGCCCTAGGCGCCTCAGCGAGCCAGACACGAACTGCGCCTTTTCCGTTCCCGTCTGGCTGCTTCTTACCCCCACTCGGCGCGGGGATTGAAGTCGAACTCCCGCTTCATGCGCTCGTAAGCTTCTTTCGCGAGCGCCGTCTGTGCCGGCGGGGTCACCAGCTTGATGACCAGCAATTGATCGCCGGCCGGACTTCCGGGAATGCCCCGGCCGCGCAAGCGTAGCTTCTGACCGGACTGAGCGCCGGGCGGCACGGTGAGGTCCACCGAACCGCCCAGCGTCGGCACCTTCACGCGAGCCCCGAGTGCGGCCTCCCATGGGGCCAGCGGTAATTCCACGTGCACATCCTTGCCGCTCACCGTGTACAGGGGGTGCGAGCGGACTCTGATGCGAAAGATCAACGACTGTCTGCCCCCGATTCCGGAAACGCGCAGCGACTGCCCTTCCGCTACACCGCTGGGGATTTGCACATCGACTTGGCGCGGATGACCGCCTTCATTGAGCATGACCCGGCGCCGAGTGCCCCTGAACATCTCCTCCACGGTCACGTCCAAGAACCCCGCATCCGCTTCGGGCTGCGCTCCCCCGCCGCTGGCGCCGGCGCCGCCGAACAGGCTGGAAAAGAAGTCGCTGAAGCCGTGCGGGTCCGAGGCACGACGCCCGCTGCTAGAACTGAAACGCTGCCCCCAATCGGGCGGCGGCCGAAATTGTTGACCGCTGCGATACTCACGTCCGAGTTGATCGTACGCGGCGCGCTTGTTGGAGTCGCGCAGCACTTCGTAAGCTTCGGCCACTTCCTTGAAGCGATCCTCCGCGTCTTTCTCATCGCTGACGTCCGGGTGGTATTTACGCGCCAGTTTGCGGTAGGCGAGTTTGATCTCGTCCGCATCCGCGCCGCGGGTAACCCCAAGTATTTGGTAATAGTCCTTGTATTGCATGCCCAATTTTATCATTAATCGTCGATATTACAGGCACCTAGCCAGATCCTTAAGCGCGGCCCTCCGGCGCCGCGACCCGTCCTTTCTAGCATAGTTCCATCCTTGAATTTGATCTGTGATGTCCCGACCTATAGTTTATTGCCTAGCATATGCGCGAAGTCGACAGCACCGGGTTGCTGCGCAATATGTCGCGCAGCAAGGTCGATGCGGTAACTGGGTCACGAAATCAGTCATCTGGCCAACGGTGATATGGTTAGTCTTGCGTTGTTGCAAGGCGTCCTTATCACTTTCGTGATATTCCTGGCGCGTATCATTGGCAACGTCGTCGACCGCGCGCTGTGCAAGGATGGTCGAGAATATTTGGTGGCGGGCAGCGGGTTGATGTGCTTGTTCATGAGCCATCCACCGCTCGATGAGCGAATTGCGGCGCTGCAAAGCGGCCCCGCCTGAGTTTCAACCAATTGAACTTTTTTGAGGAACTTCATGACGCCAGATAATGAAATCGCGATAGAGCCGCCCACCGCGGTGCGCGTGGGTCGCGAACTCTCGCGATGGTTCGGCAACAGCGACTTCGCCACACGCGAGGTGCCGTTGGCGCCCGCCGACACTCGCAACGCCGTGGATTGGGCTCGAGTGCTGCCGTTTTTGCTGATGCACGTCGCTTGTCTGGCCGTCATTTGGGTCGGCTTCAGCTGGGCGGCGCTGGCCGTCACCATTGCCCTGTATCTGGTGCGCATGTTCGCCATCACCGGCTTCTACCACCGCTACTTCTCGCATCGCAGTTTCAAGACCTCGCGCGTGGGTCAATTCATATTCGGTCTGCTGGGCGCATCGGCCGTGCAGCGCGGGCCCATCTGGTGGGCGGCCCATCACCGCCATCACCACGTGCATTCCGACAAGCCGGACGACGTGCATTCGCCCGTGCAGCACGGCTTCTTCTGGAGCCATATGGGCTGGTTCATGTCGCACAAGCATTTCGCGGCCGATCTGTCCCGCGTCAAGGATTTGCTGAAATATCCCGAATTGAGATTTCTGGATCGATTCGATGTCGCCGTGCCCACCGCGCTCGGCATCGGGGTGTTTCTGCTCGGCGTGCTGCTCAAGCACGTTGCACCGGGCCTTCACACCAGCGGCTGGCAGATGTTGGTGTGGGGGTTCTTCATATCCACCGTCGCCGTTTATCACGGCACGTACACCATCAACTCCCTGTCGCACGTGTTCGGTCGGCAGCGCTACAAGACCGGCGACAGCAGCCGCAACAATCCGTGGCTGGCGCTGATCACACTGGGGGAAGGTTGGCACAACAATCACCATCACTACCCGGCGTCGGTGCGCCAGGGTTTTTACTGGTGGGAAGTCGACATGACCTACTACCTGTTGAAGCTCATGTCCTTCTTCGGCGTCATTTGGGATCTGAAAGCGGTGCCGGCGGCGGTGCGCGATGGCGCCTCGAAACGGCTCTGATTTCGCGCCCGCCTGAATCCGTTGGGTGGCCTAATTCGAATTAACGAGGTAAGCCGGGTATCCCGGCGCCAGTTGGCGGCCCAAACTCATGCGAATCGCGGTTATCGGCGCGGGAATATCCGGGATGGTCGCGGCTTATCGCCTGTGCCGGGATCATGAAATCACGGTTTTTGAGTCCGGCTCCTACATCGGCGGACACACCCATACGGTCGATGTGCTGGCCGAGGGCCGGCCGTGCGCCGTAGACACCGGTTTCATCGTCCACAACGACTGGACCTATCCGAACTTCGTGGCGCTGCTCAAGGAACTCGGGGTCGCCTGGCAACCCAGCGACATGAGCTTCAGCGTGCGATGCGAGTCCAGCGGGCTCGAATACAATGGCACGTCGATCAATTCGTTGTTCGCACAGCGGCTCAATCTGCTGCGGCCCTCCTTCCTGCGCATGGTAGCGGACATCGTGCGTTTCAGTTCCCAAGCGCCGGCGCTGCTCGCTGCGCAAGCCGCCGACGTCAGCCTGGGCGACTACCTGCAAGAGCACCGCTACTCGCGTTTTTTCATCGAGAATTACATCATCCCCATGGGCGCGGCGGTATGGTCATCGCGGCCCGCTGACATGCTGAATTTTCCGGCGCGCTTCCTGGTCGAGTTTTTCGCCAACCACGGCTTTTTGAGCGTCAACAACCGTCCGACTTGGCGCGTCATCCAGGGGGGTTCCCGAGAATATGTAAAGATGCTCACGGCAGGCTACGCCGCGCGCATCCGCCTCAATACCCCGGTAGACTCGTTGCAGCGTCAGCCCCACCAGGTCTCGCTGCGGCTCAGGAACGGTTCGGTCGAGCACTTCGACCAGGTGTTCATCGCTTGCCACAGCGATCAGGCGCTGGCGCTGCTGGCCGACGCATCGCCCGCAGAGCGTGAGATACTGGGCGCAATCTCATATCAGGAGAATGAGGCGCTGCTGCATACCGATACGCGGCTCATGCCGCGCAAGCGGCTGGCGTGGGCGGCATGGAACTATCACATTCCGAAGCAGCCGATGGAGCGTGTCGCGGTGACCTACAACATGAATATCCTGCAGTCGCTTCGAGCACCAGTCCAGTTCATGCTGAGTCTGAATCGCGCCGATGAGATCGACCCCGCGCAGGTACTGGGCGCCTACACTTACCATCACCCGGTCTACACCGCAGCCGCTGTGGCGGCGCAACGCCGCCGTCCTGAGATCGACGGCGCGCGCCGTACCTATTATTGCGGAGCCTATTGGGGCTACGGCTTTCATGAGGATGGGGTCAACAGCGCCCAAACATCCCTCGAGGAATTCACACGGCGTCAACCATATGCAAAGCCGCATCTACAAAGGGTGGGTTGAACACCGGCGCGTCGCCCCGCGCCAACATCGCTTCCGCTACCGCATGTTCATGATGTATCTGGACTTGGCGGAGTTGCCGGACCTGTTCGACCGTGTGCACTTCTGGTCCGCGCGCGGCCCCGCGCTGGCGTGGTTCAAGCGCAGTGACTATCTCGGCCCAACAGACATCCCTTTGGATGAGGCGGTGCGCACCCTGGTCACTGAGCGCACAGGCACCCGGCCGCAAGGACCGATACGGCTCCTGGCGCATTTGCGATACTTCGGCTATTGCATGAACCCGGTAAGTATCTACTACTGCTTCGACCGCGGCGGTGCCCGTCTCGAGACCATCGTGGCGGAGATCACCAATACGCCGTGGGGCGAGCGTCATCAATACGTTCTGCCGGTCAGCGACGGCCAAGAACGCCTCAAGCGCTTCGAGTTCGACAAGAGCTTTCATGTGTCGCCGTTCATGCCCATGGACATGCAATACCGCTGGTCCTTCAGCGAACCGGGCGAGCGCCTGTTCGTGAACATGCAAAATTTACGCGCCGGTGAACGCATGTTCGACGCGACACTGAACCTGCGTCCGGCGCCGATCACGCCCGGCGCGTTGCTGCGTCTACTCGCGGGTTACCCGTTGATGACGCTGCAGGTCATCGCCGGCATCCATTGGCAGGCGCTGAAGCTCTGGTGGAAGCGTACCCCCGTATACGATCATCCCGGCCACATTACTCGTTGATAGGAGATTTCGTGGATCAAGACATCATTCCGTCGCATGCGGCCGATTACTCGACGGATGAGCTCTCCGCCAAGGCCAAGCTCGCGCGCGCGTTGTTGCTCTCCCAGCTGCGCAAGATTCAGCACGGCCGGCTGCACCTGATCGACCGTGATCGTCATGACACCTTTGGTGCCATCACTGCTTCAGGCCCGTTCGATGTCACGATCCGGGTTCGCGACCCACGGTTCTACCCCGATGCCGTGTTCGCCGGCACCACGGGCGCCGGCGAGGCTTACATGCGCGGTTATTGGCATTGCGACAATCTCACGGCGTTGGTGCGGCTGATGGTGGTAAATCGCGACTGCATGAATGATGTAGATTCGGGTTGGTCGCGCCTTAGCGAGCCGCTGTTCAAGCTGGCGCATTTTCTCAACCGTAATACTTCGCGCGGCAGCCGCCGCAACATCGCCCAACACTATGATCTGGGCAATGAATTCTTCGGCTTATTTCTAGATGAGACCATGGCCTATTCCTGCGGCATCTTCACGAGCCCCGCCGCCACGCTGCACGATGCCGCCATCGCCAAATATGATGCCGTCTGCAGCAAGCTCGCGCTGCGCCCAGGTTCACGCGTGCTGGAGATTGGCACCGGCTGGGGCGGATTGGCCATCCACGCCGCCCGTCATTATGGTTGCCATGTCACCACCACCACGATTTCCCAGGAGCAGTATCAACTCGCGCGCGAGAAGATCGAGCAGTTGGGACTTCAAGATCGCATCAGCGTACTGCTCGAGGACTATCGCGATCTGACCGGGCAGTTCGACGCCTTGATGTCGATCGAAATGGTCGAGGCGGTGGGACACCAATATCTGGATACTTATTTCCGGCAATGCTCGCGGCTCTTGAACGCGAATGGCGCCATGCTGCTGCAGTCGATCACCATTCGCGATCAGTTCTACCAGGCTGCCTTGAAGTCGGTGGATTTCATCAAGCGCTTCATATTTCCCGGCAGCTTCATCCCTTCCGTGCAGGTTTTGCTCGATTCCGTCGCGCGTTGCACGGACCTGAAGCTGTTTCACATGGAGGATATCGGACCGCACTACGCGCGCACGCTCAAGATATGGCGCGAGCGGCTCATGGCTAGGCAAGCCGAGGTGCGCGCCCAAGGCTTCCCGGATTCATTCCTGCGCATGTGGGAGTATTATCTGTGCTATTGCGAAGGCGGGTTCGAAGAAGGACAACTGGGCGATGTGCAAATGCTCCTGACAAAGCCACGCTCGCGGCGGGCCAGCCTAGCCGGGGTCCATGCCCCATCCCCCTAGTTCCGCGACGCTAGCGGAGCTCAAGGGCGCGCTCGGTAACGGTGGATGGTTGGAGTCCGCCGCGGATCTCGCGCCCTATCTGGTCGATTTTCGCCGCCTCTACGCGGGAGCCACACCGCTGGTGCTACTGCCGCGCACCACCGATGACATCGCGAAACTGCTCCGCATCTGCAATCGCGACGAGGTCGCCGTGGTTCCGCACGGCGGCAATACCAGCTACTGCGGCGGTGCCACGCCCGATGAAAGCGGTTCGCAAATAGTCATATCCCTGCAACGCCTGAACAAGGTGCGACAGATCGACGCGATAAACTATTCGATGATCGTCGAAAGCGGCGTCACACTGGCCGCGGCGCAGGAGGCCGCGCGCGGTGCCGATCGGCTGTTTCCTTTGAGTCTGGGATCCGAAGGAACCGCGCAAATCGGCGGCAACCTCTCCACCAACGCCGGCGGCACGGCGGTGCTGCGCTACGGAATGATGCGCGATTTAGTGCTGGGCCTCGAGGTGGTGCTCGCCGACGGACGGGTCATGGGTGGGCTGAAGAGTCTGCGCAAGGACAACACCGGCTACGACGTCAAATCGCTGTTCATCGGTGCGGAGGGCACGCTTGGCATCATCACCGCGGCGTCCTTGAAGATATTTCCGGCGCCGGCCGATTCGGCCACCGCCTTGGTGGGCATCGATACGCCGCGTCATGCTCTGGAGTTGCTGGCGCGCATGCGTACCGCCGCGGGGGATCAGGTAACCACGTTCGAATTGATGCCGCGGTTAGCCATCGCCCTGGCCGTGAAGTACGTTCCGGGGGTCGCCGATCCGTCGAGCTTCGACTGTCCGTGGTTCGTCCTGGTGGAGCTGACCTCGCCGAACCCGAAACAGAATCTCGAAGCCTTGCTCGCTATGGAACTGGCAGAAGCCGCCGAGCGCGGCATCGTCAAGGACGCGATGCTGGCGGCCTCGACCGCGCAAGCGCAGGCCATATGGAAGTTGCGCGAATCCATTCCCGAGGGGCAGCGCCGTCACGGCGCCAGCCTCAAGCACGATGTGTCCGTGCCGGTATCCGAGATCCCGACGCTCATCGACCGCGGCAGCGCGCTGATGGCACTGCTCGCGCCCGAAGGCGACGTGGTCGCATATGGTCACGCGGGCGACGGTAATTTGCATTTCAACCTCAGCCAGAAACCGCACGTCGAGCTGGCCGCATTCATGGCGCGGGCGCAGCCGCTCGAGGACGCCATGTTCGATCTGGTCGAAGGCCTCGGCGGCAGCATCAGCGCCGAGCACGGCATCGGGCGGCTCAAAGCGCTCGAATTCGCGCAGCGCGCGGATCCCACCGAACTTAGCGTCATGCGCGCGCTGAAAAAAGCGCTCGATCCGAAGGGAATCTTGAATCCAGGCAAGGTGCTGTGCGCAAGCTGAGCGTCCCGATGCGCACCCCACGTTTGCATCTGCGCGAGTTCGTCGAATCCGACTTCGACGCAGTACTGGCATATTCGTCCGATGCGCGCGTCACGCGTTATCTTTTTTTCGGGCCGCGCGACGCGGACAGCACCAGCGAATACTTGCAGGAACTGCTCGATTCGCAGCGCGAGCAGCCGCGCACTCGGTTCGAACTGGGCGTGGAGGAAATCGCCAGCGGCAGATTGATCGGCGCCTGCGATCTATCGCTGATCGAACGCAACGTCGCGGACTTGGGTTACATGCTGGAATCGAATGCGTGGGGCAACGGGTATGCCACCGAGATCGCCACTTTGCTGTTGGAAGCGGCATTTCTGCAGTTGCGCGCCGATCGCGTCATTTCGACGGTGGACGTCAACAACGGCGCCTCGATTCGGGTGCTCGAGAAAATCGGCATGCGCTGGGAGGCGGTGTACCGCAAACATCGGCGCGCCAAGAACCGCTGGTGGGACTGCCATTTGTTCGTCATGCCGCGCGAGGTGTGGGAGCTCACGCGCATTGGCGGGGGGTGAGAGGCAGATAAACGGGAACGGAAAAGGCACAGTTCCCGTTTATCTGCCTCTCACCCCCTGCCCAGACACGAGCCGCCCAGCAGCAGCGCGATCACGAAGTGAAGAACGCGATCGCGCTGACATCGACAGGCCGAATGTTCTGCCCGGCGCGCCGCCCTCACTCGTCTTTCGTGTTCTTCTCTTTCGCCTCGAGGTCGAGTTCCCGCTGCCGCGCACGCCGCAGCACATCCTCGCCCGGCACACCGGTACGCGCGCTGTTGCGCAAGGTCATCAATCCGCCCACCAATACTCCGATGACGATCACGATGATGATGACGGCCTTGAGCACTATTGCATGACTCGTATCAGGCCCTCTTGAGCCACACTCGCAACCAGCCGCCCATCGCGCGCGAAGATGCTGCCGCGGGTGAAACCGCGAGCGCCCGAGGCGCTGGGACTGTCCAAGGTATAGAGCAGCCAGTCATCGATGTACAAGTCCCGGTGAAACCACATGGCGTGATCGATGCTGGCCAGCACGAGCTTAGTAAATGGCACGGCATGCGGGTTCAGCGCCGTGTCGAGCAGGTGAAAATCCGAAACATAGGCCAGCAAGCAGCGATGCAGCGCCTGATCCTGAGGCAACTCGTCGACCGCGCGAAACCACAGCTGTTTGCTAGGGGGCGACGGCTCCAGTTTCTTGAAATCGGGCATCCGCACCGGCCTGAACTCGAACGGTCGGCTGCGCTCCAACATGCGCAGCACGGCCTGCGGCGCATCAACGACCGCTTGGGCGTACAGCGCCGCCTGATCCGGCAGCGACTCCGGCGGCGGCACCGTCGGCATCTGCGCCTGATGCTCCAATCCGCTCTCCGGCACTTGAAACGAAGTCGACATATTGAAGATCTGCCGCCCGTGCTGAATGGCGACCACGCGCCGCGTGGCGAAATGCTTGCCGTCCCAAGCACGATCCACTTCGTAGACGATGGGCGAATTGAAGTCGCCGCGGCGCAGGAAATAAGCGTGCAGCGAATGCACCGTGCGATCCTCAATGGTCGCCGTGGCCGCGACCAGCGCTTGGCCCAGCACTTGGCCGCCGAATACCTGTGGAGAACCGATATCGCGGCTCTGCCCTCGGAACAGGTTGTCCTCGAGCCGCTCGAGAGTCATGACCTTGACCAAATCCTCGAGCAGCTTGTTCATGAGGTCAGCTCGGATCGCCGCCGACGCCCAGCCGCTTCTGCATGATGGGGCTGGTGGTGGTGTACTGCAGGAACTGACGCTTCTCGGGAAACAGATGGTGTTGAATGGCGAATGCCGCCAAGGCGGCCTCGTGGAAGCCGCTCAAAATCAGCTTTTTCTTGCCGGGGTAGGTGTTGATGTCGCCGATCGCAAAGATGCCCGGCACGTTGGTCTGAAACTTTTCCGTGTCGACACTGAGTGCGCGCTTTTCCATTTGCAGTCCCCACTCCGCGATCGGACCCAGCTTGGGATGTAGGCCGAAGAAAGCCAATATGTGGTTCGCATCGAGGCTGTGGGTCGCCCCATCCTTCGTCTGCACGTCCAATTGCAGCGCGCTCAGGTTGTCGTTACGGATCGCGACGGCATTGCCCTCCAGAAGCCGCATCTTACCGGCGGCCACCAATTCCCGCATCTTCGCCACGGTCGCGGGCGCTGCGCGAAATTCGGCACGCCGGTGCACCAGCGTCAAGGAGCGAGCTTTGCCGCACAAGGCCACGGTCCAATCGAGCGCTGAATCGCCGCCGCCGCAGATCACGAGGTCATGTCCCGCGAAATCCGTGCCCGCGGTGACCCGATAGTGAACGTGCTTGCCTTCGAAGGCCTCCGCGTTGGGGATGCCCAAGCGCCGCGGTTGGAACGAACCCACACCGCCCGCGATTACCACAGTCCCGGCATCGAGCCGCGTGCCGAGCGCGGTCGCCACATGGAATCGACCACTTTCCAGCCGCCGCACCTCGGTCACCTCTTGTCCCAGATGAAAGGTCGCGTGGAACGGCTTCGCCTGCTCGAGAAGCCGATCGATCAATTCTTGAGCCCCGCACACCGGCAGCGCCGGAATATCGTAGATCGGCTTGTCCGGATATAGCTCCATGCATTGGCCGCCTGGCTGCGCCAGGGAATCGATGATGTGCGCATTGATGCCCAACAGCCCGAGTTCGAATATCTGAAAAAGTCCGACCGGACCCGCTCCGATGATGACCGTCTCGACCGCCGTGGCCGCCGCAGATTCGTCCGACATGATAAGCCTGATCCCTCGTATTGACCGCTGAAATGGTCGCGGATTGTAGCTGAATGTACCCTGTGGTGCGGTACTCTGGCCCGATGTGCACGTTGGTTTGGTTTAGACAGGACCTGCGTGTGGCGGACAACCCTGCACTCGACGCCGCCGCTCGGGCGGGCGCCGTAGTGCCGCTGTACGTATTTGCGCCGCAGGAGGAAGGCGCATGGGCGCCGGGCGGCGCCTCCCGCTATTGGCTGCATGGCAGCCTGATGCGGCTGGAGCAAGATTTGCGTGCCCTGGGTGCGCGCCTGATTCTACGCCGCGCCACTGATACGCTCGCGGAACTAAAGGCCGTGGCGGCGGCCTGCGGCGCGACGCGCGTGTTGTGGAATCGCCGTTACGAACCCCACGTCATCGCGCGCGACCGCCGCATCAAAACCGAATTGCAAGCAGCCGGTTTGGAGGTAGCGAGCTACAACAGCGCCTTGCTGCGCGAGCCCTGGGAAGTCGCCAACAAAGCCGGCGGCCCGTTTCAAGTATTCACGCCCTTCTGGCGCCACTGCTTACAGCTGACGGACCCCGATGAACCGCTGCCCGCACCGCCGCGCATCGTCGCGCCGAAGCATTGGCCTGAATCGCAGCGCCTCGAGCAACTGGCACTTTTGCCGCGCGTCGATTGGGCGGCCGGCATACGCTCCGCGTGGACCCCGGGGGGAGCGGCCGCGCTCGAGCAACTCCAGCAGTTTTTGCGCGACGCGTTCGACCAATACCCGACTGCGCGCGACCGTCCGGACACCGCCGGCACTTCGCGTCTGTCGCCATATTTGCACTTCGGCGAGATCGGTCCGCGGCAGATCTGGCACGGACTGCGACGTTTCGCGCTGGCACGCGGCCAGCACACGACCTGGCGCCAGTCGCAATTCCTGGCCGAGGTAGGTTGGCGCGAATTCGCGCATCACTTGCTGTTCCACTTTCCGCGGACTCCCGAACAGCCGCTGCGCGCCGACTTCGCGCGTTTCCCCTGGAAGTCCGACGCGCCGGGCTTGCGCGCCTGGCAGCTCGGCAAAACCGGCTATCCCATCGTCGATGCCGGTATGCGGCAGCTGTGGCACACCGGCTGGATGCACAACCGTGTGCGCATGATCGTCGGATCGTTCCTGGTCAAGGACCTGCTTCTGCCCTGGAATGCCGGTGCCGCGTGGTTCTGGGACACCTTGGTGGATGCCGATCTCGCCAACAATACCTTGGGCTGGCAATGGGTGGCGGGCTGCGGCGCCGACGCCGCCCCGTATTTTCGAATCTTCAATCCCGTGTCCCAGGCAACCAGATTCGATCCGGAGGGAACATATATACGAAAGTGGGTCCCTGAGCTGGCGCGTTTGCCGGGGCGATGGATTCATGAGCCCTGGGCCGCACCGCCCGCGGCCTTGAACACTGCTGGCGTGCAACTGGGGAGCGACTATCCGCATCGGCTGGTCGATCACGGCCTGGCTCGCGAGCGCGCACTTAAGGCGCTGGCGACGCCACGGTAGCTAGGTATGTTTCTGTTTCGTATAGAAAAATGATGTTACTGGAGGAATAGGATCATGCACGCGAAACTGACCACGCCGGCCCCCATCGCTCACCAGGAATCCACGCGCCCGATTCGCGCGCTGAATCGCGGCCTCAACGTCCTGACCGAACTCAATAAATTGGAACGCGCCGCGATCAACACACTGGCGGCCGCAGTACGCCTGCCTCGCACGACGACTTACAGAATTCTCGAGACCCTGCGCGCGGCTGGATTCGTGGAGCGCGACGCGCATGATGATTGTTATCGCCCCACCATCATGGTGCGGGGCCTTTCGGACGGATTCGATGACGAAGCCCTGGTCGCCGACATCGCCAAGCCCTTGCTCGGAAATCTGGGCGCGCAGCTGGTCTGGCCGGTGGCGGTTGCAACTCCCTCCGGCGCCGCCATGATGATTCGCGAAACCACGGATCGCCAAAGTCCGCTGGCCTTGGAACACTACAGCGCCGGCGTGCGAGTGCCTATGCTAGCCTCCGCGGCCGGACGTGCCTACCTCGCCTTTTGCCCTACGGCGCGGCGCGATTCGTTGCTGGAGTTGTTGTCGCGCTCGTCGCTGCCCGAGGATCGGCTGGCGCGTAATCGCGTGGAGGTGGAACGGCTGCTGCACGAAACGCGCAGCCAGGGTTACGGCATCGCCCATCGCGCGCGGCGCTTGTCCGAAGAGACCAGCCTGGCAGTTCCGGTGCGCGCCCAAGAGCGCATTCTCGCCGCCGTTACGGTGCGCTACGCCGCCAGCGCCGTGCCGCTGCGCCAGGCGATCGAACAATTCATCCCCAAGATGCGCGAGGTTGCACAGAGAATCGAGGTGCAATTTCGCTGAGCCTCAGGCGCAGTCAAGAAGACTGCTTTCTCAGTACTTTGCGCACGCCGCCGGAAATGAGCGCGGTCACATCCAGTAGCGCTCCGGCCATGGCGATGCCATCCGGAGCGGCAAGGTAACGCGGTCGCCATACCGGGTTGAACTTCTCCTTGTACTTCCGCAGGCCCTCGAAGCTGTAGAACATCTCCCCATAGCGCGTCACCATACGACCGATCTTGTGCCACGCCGGCGCCAATGCGTGCTCTTCCAAACCCGACAACGGCGCCATCCCTAAGTTGAACCATGAGAATCCCTGCGACTTGCCCCACAACATGCACTCGATCAACATGTAATCCATGATGCCCTTGGGCGCTGCTTCGTTGTAGCGCATCAGATCCACCGACAACTCAGCATAGCCGCCGCGCCATAAGTTGGCGAAGGCGACGATTGCGTTGTCGTGGCGTACCACGGCGATGTCGAAGTTCGACAAATAGCGTTCATCGAAGAATCCGAGTGAAAAGCCCTTCTCACCGGTGTTCTTTTCGGCGAGCCATGCGTCGGACACCGCGCGTAATTGCGGCAGGATCTGGGGCACGTCGGCCTGCGCCACCATTTCGAACGACGCACCATCGCGAACCGCGCGTCGTTGCGCTTGGCGCAGCTCGGCGCGCGCCGAGCCCTCCAGCGAGAAACGGTCTATCGGCACGCGCGCTTCTTCGCCCAGCTTGCTCAAATTCAATCCGAGATCGATGTACAAGGGCAGATGCTGCGGCGTGACCTGGTAGAAGACCGGCGACACCGCCATACCGTCGCAATCCTCCAGAAATTCCCATGCCAGAGCTTCACCGAGTTCGGGCGGCCCGATGGGGTCTCCCATCGCGACCCAGCTGCTGCCCGATGCCTGAAACATAATGCAGGCAGTACGCTCCTTGTTGAACTTCAGGTTCTTGTCGCCGAGCAGCGCCAGATTGGCGGTGGTGTCGTTGCCCTGTTTGATAAGTTCCGCCACCCGCTGCAGGTCTTCCGCGCGCGGCGCGGAAATCGGCGGCCGTGCCGGCCTGAGCAGTCGCCATAAACCATAGGCGGCGGCCAGTATGACCGCCAGCAAGGAACCGCGCAGACTGCGCGGAGCCGAGGCGTGGAAGGCAAATTCCCACCATAGCTCGTTGTCGTAGGGCAGATGCCGGTAGGCGAACAGCACCAGCCAGAAGGCCGTGATCAACACCAGACACAGGGCAATGATCCATGGACCGGAATAATGCTGTTCGAGCAACGAGGCACGCCGTCGAAACCGCTCGCGCGCCGATACCAAAAGCACCACCACCACCGTCAACACAATGGCTTCTTCGTAATCGAATCCTTTGAGGAGCGACACCAGAATGCCGGCGCACAACAACCAAATGGTCAACCACCACGCCGTGTTCAGACGTTTGTATAGACCGTGCGCAAGTATCAGCAGACCGACCCCCACGGCGCTGCCCAGCAGATGCGACAGCTCCAGAACCGGTAGTGGCACGAAATCACGCAGCAACGCGATGCGGTTGCCAAGACCGGGGGTCGCTCCGGAGAACAGCAGCACGGCGCCGGCAAGAAAAACCGCAATGGCGATGGCCTGCGGCGTGACCGCGATGAGGAAGGTGCGCATTAATTTCACGAACCGCACCACCGGTCCGCGATGTACCCAGATCTCGTGCACACCGAGCAACGCCAGTGCGATCGCGAACGGCGCGAAATAATAGATGACCCGATAGGCCACCAGCGCCCCCAACAGTCGATCTTTGGGAACCTCAGGCAGCAGCAGCAAAAGTACCGTCTCGAATACGCCGATGCCGCCCGGCACGTTGCTGATCACGCCCGCGGCGATGGCGATGAGAAACACGGCGGCAAAGCTGCCGAAGCTGATACCGGTATGGGCCGGCAGCAGTACGAACAGTACCGCAGCCGCGCACAACAGGTCGGTGCAGCCAATCGCGATTTGCGCGAACGCGATGCTCGGCTTCGGAATCGGGATATCGAAGCGCCACAGTCGCAGGGGTTCATGCCTCGTGCAGACCAGAACGATGTAAAAGGCCACCGCCAGCAGCAACAGCGCGCCGACCAGCACCGCCAGCCAGATGGGTACGTGCAATATCGAGCTCGACATGCCGGCCTGCGACGCCTGGGATATCAGCGACACCAGCGACAGGCCCAACAGCACGCTGGCGCCGAGCAGGAAGGTCAGCGTCCCGAAGCCGATGATGGTGGCGATTTGCTTTCCTTTGAGGCCCAGCGCCGAATAGGCGCGGAAGCGGACAGCGCCGCCGCTCAACGTGTTCAGTCCTACGTTGTGACCGATCGCATACCCCATGAACGAAATCAGGGCGATGCGCGGATAAGGGACTTTCGCGCCGGCGAAGCGCACCGCCAGGAAATCGTACAGGGTCAAACTTGTATAGCCGGCCAGGGAGAAAAATGCCGCGCGCAGCAGTTTGGAGGTGGAAATAGCGTTGACGTGCTGGAGGATGTCCCGCCACCGATACTCGCCCAGCAGCCGGTGCAGAAAATACAAAGCCAGCCCAAACAGAGCTATTCCCAACAACGTGGTCCATGCCGGACCCTTGCGATGCGTGGTCGAGTGTGCCAAGCCCTCTATCGTATCAGGCCTCCAAGGCAACGCCGAAAACTGCTACCGTTAAGCTTTCGTCGTTTCGCAAGGGGTGATTAACATGAGTTCCGCCACCGAGAGCCGCCAAGCAAGCATGGAGGCGACGCAGCTTTATCGCGAGGACACCTTCACCGATCGGAAGGTCGGCACGATCCGTCGCTTGACGCCGGTGACCAAGGACGGCTCCGACGATGCGGCGCGTCCCGTGCTGTTTGTAGGACAGGCTCAGATCATGACGCCGATGGGCGCGGTTCCGATCAGCTTCGAACTCGACAGTACGACGCTCGATGGCGCCGTGGAGAAATTCGGGGCCGCCGCCGAATTGGCCGTGCAGCAGACCATGCGAGAAATTCAGGAGATGCGGCGCGAACAAGCCTCTTCGCTGGTGATTCCCGATGCCGGCGGCGCTGGACTGCCGAATCCGAGCGACCTGTTGAGCCGCGGTGGTCGTCAGCGCCGTTAGGAACCGAGAGTTTCTAGCCAGCAGGCTTCTAGCCCGCCTTCGCAGACTCGAGCGAGTCCCACCGCAAGTAGGCCGCTTCCAATTCGGTTGCCAACACACCCAGTCGCTGTAGCGCGTCGGCGGCGCCGGATCGCGAGCGCTTGAAATAATCCGGATCATTCAGCAACGACTGCAGCTGCGATTGTTCCTGCTCCAAGCGCTGGATGGTTTCGGGCATGCCTGCCAGTTCCCGCTGCTCTTTGAAGGATAAGCGCCGGGCCGCGTCAGGCCGGGCCACGTCAGGCCGGGCCACGTCAGGCCGAGCCGCGGCCGGTTGCCGTTTGGACGCGGTCGCCGGCGGCCCGGTCTGCACGGCTTTGCCACGCTTACCCGGCATGCCGCCGGTTTGCCTGAGCCAATCCTCATAACCGCCGACGTACTCGCCGATCCGCCCCCCTCCCTCGAACACCAAGGTGCTGGTGACGACGTTGTCGAGAAACGCACGGTCGTGGCTCACCAATAAGAGAGTGCCTGTGTACTGCGACACCATTTCCTCCAGCAGATCGAGAGTATCGGCATCCAGATCATTCGTGGGCTCGTCCATCACCAACAAATTGCTCGGTCGCGCGAACAACCGGGCCAGCAGCAAGCGATTGCGCTCGCCTCCCGACAACATGCTCACAGGCGCCTGCAGCCGCTCAGGCGGAAACAAAAAGTCACGCAAGTAACCCGACACGTGCCGGACTTTGCCGTCGATCACGACGCTGTCGCCGCTGCCGCCCGTGACGTTGTCCATGATGGAGGCCTGCGGGTTCAGCTGATCGCGCTGCTGATCGAAGTAGGCAACCTCCAACTTGGTGCCGCGCTTGATCGTGCCGGCGGTGGGCTCCAATTCCCCCACCAGCAACTTGATGAGCGTGGTCTTGCCGCAGCCATTCGGCCCAATGATGCCGATGCGATCGCCGCGTTGGATACGCACGGAGAAGTCGCGGATGACCGGCGCGGCACCGCCGGCGGCCCCACCGAAGCTCATGTCGAGGTGTTCGGCCTCGAACACCAGCTTTCCGGAAGGCGACGCGGCCTGCACCTGCATGTCCACTTGGCCGATGCGTTCGCGGCGCTCCGCGAACGTTCTGCGCAGCTGTTCAAGCGCGCGGACCCGCCCTTCATTGCGCGTGCGCCGTGCCTCTACGCCCTGGCGGATCCAAACCTCTTCTTGAGCAAGTTTTTTGTCGAAGAGAGCGGCGTGCTTTGCCTCGGTCTCGAGGGCGGCAGCCTTGAGCTTGACGTAATCATCATAGCTGCCCGGCCAGTCGCGCAGCTGCCCACGGTCCAGTTCCACGATGCGCGTGGCGACGCGCCGCACGAAGGCTCGATCATGGCTCACGAACAGCAATGCACCGGCGAACTCCATCATCATATTCTCGAGCCAGATGATGGCGTTTATGTCGAGATGGTTCGTTGGCTCGTCCAGCAGCAACAGATCCGGCGTGGATACCAGAGCTCGGCCCAGCATGGCGCGCCGCCGCCATCCGCCCGACAACGTGCTCATCTGTGCATCCGGATTCAAGTCCAGGCGCGACATCACCTGATCGGCTTGCAACTGCAGCTGCCAATCCTCTCCAGACGCATGACCGGGCGCGCCGTTCAACACCACGTCGCGCACCACCGAGTCCGTGGCAGTAGACACCTCCTGGGCCAGGCTCGCCATCTGCCTGCCCGGCCGCACCCAGACCTCACCGCTGTCCGCAACGATCTGGCGGGTGATCAGGTGCAGCAACGACGACTTGCCTTCGCCGTTTCGGCCGAGCAGACACACCCGTTCGCCCTTGCGTATCTGCAGGGAGACATGATCCAGCAAGGGCTTGAGCCCGTAGCTTAGTGAGACGTTGTCGAGGCGTACGATGGGCATGAGCCCGCGTATCTTAAGCGATCGATGGCCCTAATACCCCAACCACAGTGAGATATAAAAGCCTCGCTGTGGCGATTTGCCGGCGATGCGGCCGAGATCGGTCCAGGCGGCGGTCACCGTGAAATTCTTGATCGGTGCCCAAGAGAGGAATGCATCTTCCGCGCTGTCTTCCTTGAAAGCGCCGAGTTCGCTCGGTTTGTCGCGATATTCCGCGCCCAGCAATACATCGTCGCTGAACCACGCGGCCGCCGAAAACTCCGGCTCGAGCCGATACCCCTGTGCATCGCCGCCGAAGCCGAGCAGACCGAATTGAACGGCGCGAGTGCGGCGCAGGGTGGCATCGATGATTACGTTGCGGCCGGCGAGCGCCGCGAAGTAAACCTTGGTCGCCGCCACGTACAGATCGACGTCCGAGCCATGCGTCGCGCCGACCGCCCTCGGCACCGCATCGAATTCCAGGGTCCTCTTCCACTGCGCGCCCACCGCGATCTGCGGTAACCACTCGTCGGGTGCGAACACCGCATCGCCCGCCACGCGCACCTTGAGTCCGACGATGTCCTGTCCGAGAGTGAGCCCTGCGATGACGGAGTTGGCATCGAAGCGTTGCCGCGCCACGGAAACCTCCAGGCGGTCGTCGATGTCCACGCTTGCGCCGCCGGCGCGCAGCGAGAAATCCTGCGTAGAGACGTACGTCGCAAATGCTGTTGCGCCGATTTGTTCATTGGTACCCAGGCCGCCCACCAAGGCCCAAGGCACCAGGCCACCGCCCGCCGAACCCTCGACCTGGGTCACAGCGCCGGTCCACTCCAGTCGATCATCGGCATGCGCCAGCGGTGCGAGGGCGGCCGCGAACAGCCACGCTGCGGCGGGTACAAATCGAGTGGATATGCGCACGCAATCCTCATGCTTATTCGGTACGGCCAATGGCACCTGAGTATCAGCCCGTAAATTAGGCAGTATGCTTGGGGAATATTGTGTCCGAACGCACAGCTAGCGCGGATCCACGCGTTTAACCTAAGCCTTTCGAGATTACTTATGACGGCTGTCAAATTCCGCGCCTTGGCCGCGTCGATTTTGTGGCTCGCGTTGGCCGCCATAGCGCATGCCCATGCTCCTCTTTACGAGCGGCTTGGCGCCGCCGACGGCGTCGCCGCGATCGCGAATTCGCTCATCGATCGCGTGGCTGCGGATCCGCGTTTGGGCCGCAGTTTCAAGGACACCAATCTGCAGCACATCAAGACACTTCTGGCTGAACAGATTTGCGATTTGAGCGGCGGCCCATGCCGCTACTCCGGCGACTCCATGAAGGAGTCCCACGCGGGACAGCACATCTCGGAAGCGGAGTTCTACGGCATGGTTGCCGACTTGCGCGACATCCTGCACGAGCGCCACGTCAGCCAGGGCGCCACCAACGAACTATTGCGATTGCTCGCGCCCATGAAGCGTGATGTGGTCGAGCCGAGAGCAACCAGCGCGCGATGATCTTCTGCAGCCGCAAATCTTGGCTGACCTGCTGTGCCGCGCTGTGGCTGCATGCTGCGCTTGCCGTGCCTGTCGCGATCACTGTCACCACCAAATCGGGATCGGCGGCCGAGGATACCATGCTGATCTTCGATCCGTTGAACGCGGCACCTCCGCCCGCGCACGATACCGCCAGCATCGATCAGGTCGATAAGCATTTCGAACCGCGCATCAGCGTGGTCCGCACCGGCACCATCGTGAACTTCCCCAACAGCGATAACATCCGTCACCAGGTGTACTCTTTCTCGCCGGCGAAGGTGTTTACGCTGAAATTGTACGCAGGCTCGCCGAGCACGCCGATCACCTTCGACAAGCCGGGGCTGGTCGTGCTCGGCTGCAACATACACGACAGGATGGTGGCATTCGTCGGCGTGGTCGATACCCCGTATTTCGCCAAGACCGACGCGATCGGCAAAGCCGTCTTAAATCTTCCCGCGGGACATTATCGTTTGCGAGTATGGCACCCGGGCTTGGCGAGCGCGGTCGCCGCTCAAGAAGTGGCGGTGGACAAGGCCTCGCTGGCCCTTGCGCTCAGCATCGATATCGACGCCGCGCCGAGCGCAGTCGCCGCCTGGCCGGAGTAGCGAATCATGGCGCTGCGAACCCGCATTGCGGTGACGTTTCTGCTGCTGCTGGCAGCCGTGTTGGCCGCGGCGTTGGGCGCCGTGTCAGCCACCAACGACGCTAGTGCCAAGCGCGAAGGAATGCGCCAGCTCACCGTCGGCAGCCGGCTGTTCCGGCGTCTGTTGGAGGGTGATCGCCGGCAGCTGACTCAGGCGGCGCAGGCAGTCGCGCTTGACTACGGTTTTCGCGAGGCGGTGGCTACACACGAAACGGATACCGTGGAGTCCGCGTTGCTGAACAACGGCGAACGCATCGGTGCGGCGCTGGTGGTACTGACCTCGCTCAACGGCGAAGTCATCGCGGCCTCAGGAGCGCACGTTGAGGCCGGCGCCCATTTTCCGGTAGCCGATGATGGTACCGGCGGCATGATGGTGGACAACGGCCGTATCTTTCAGGTGGTCAGCGTTGCGGTGCGCAGCCCGCTGCCGGTGGCGTGGATCGCGATGGGCTTTGAGCTCGATGAGAAGGCCGCGCAAAAACTGGCGGACGTCACCGGCTTGGGCGTGACGCTCTCCGTGCGTGCTGATAGTGGATGGAAGAACATCGTCGACGTCGTGCCGGTCGACACCGCGCGGACCTCCGACTTGGTCACCCAGCGCATCGAACTATCGCAAGGCGGCAACGCCAATGTGGCGGCGATACTGTCGCGCTCGCTGGGAGAGGCACGGGCGCCTTTCAGGCGTCTGACTCAAGTCTTGTTCTTGATAGGAGCACTGAGCTTGTGCGCCACGGCGTTGGCCGCATTCTGGCTGGCGCGCAATATCACCCGTCCGCTGCAGGATTTGACCAAGGTGGTCGCCCAGATGCGCGCCGGCACCTACGATGCAGCGCGAAGCGTGCAGAGACGCGATGAACTCGGCGTGCTCGCCGAAGGCCTGCATTTGATGCAGAGCGCGGTTCAATCCCGCGATCAATCGATTCGCCGGCTCGCTTACGAGGATTCCCTCACGGGCCTGATGAACCGCACCGCTTTTGGCGCCGCGCTCAGCGAGGTGCTGGCAGAGAACAGCGGCGCGCCCGTGGGCGTCGCGCTCATCGATTTGCACCGTTTTCGCCGCATCAACGAGCATCTCGGCTACTCAGTGGGCGATGCCGTGCTCACCAAGATCGCGGAGCGCATCGCAGCCGTGCCCTCGGTAAAGTCAGCGGTGGCGCGGCTGGCCGCCGATCAATTTGCGGCCTTCGCGCGGCTGAAGGACGGGGATAGCCTCGTGTCTTGGGGCACAACGCTGCTTCAGGCGCTGGCGGATCCGGTCTATGTCGAGGCGCAGCCCATCGACATCGCCGCCACGTTGGGGCTTGCAGTCGCCGAAAAGTCGGAAATCTCCGCGGACGAGTTGATGCGCTGCGCCGAACTCGCTCTAGACCACGCGCGCAACGAGAAACGTGTACTCGCGGTCTACGAACCCGCGTTGAAGCCAGCGGCGCGCGATCAACTGTCGCTGCTGGGCGAGCTGCGGCGCGCCGTGGACAACGACGAATTGCGTCTGTTCTTTCAACCGAAAATAGAGATCGCGACCAACCGGGTGGCCGGCGCGGAGGTACTGCTGCGCTGGCAGCATCCGACGCGCGGCTTGTTGGGTCCGATTGAATTCATTCCCTTCGCGGAACAGACCGGCTTCATTCGCCGCCTTACCCGCTGGACCCTGGATCGCTCCGTCGCCCAGGGCGCGCAGTGGCACAGCGCCGGCAAGGCGCTCGGCATCGCGGTCAACATCAGCGCCGATGACATCGGCGACACGCGCTTCGATTCGCGGGTTGCGGCCTGCCTGTCCCGCCATCAACTGCCACCCGCTTTGCTGACGCTGGAACTCACCGAAAGCGGCTTCATCGAAGACCCGGCGCAGGCGCTCAAAATGCTCGATGCCATAGCGACACTGGGCGTCAGCCTCTCGATCGACGACTTCGGCACAGGGTATTCCTCGCTCAGCCAGTTGACTCGCATGCCCGTCCATGAGGTGAAGATCGACCGCAGCTTCATTCAGGAGCTCGAGTCGAAACCCGACTTCGCGACGGTCGTGCGCGCTGCCATCGAGATGGGTCATGGGCTGGGTCTGAAGGTCGTCGCCGAGGGAATCGAGACCGAAGTGACCGCAGTGCGGTTGCGCGAGTTTGGCTGCGACATCGCGCAAGGATACCTGTACGCGAAACCCATGCCGCTCGAAGCACTCGAGAAATGGCTCGAAGGCAAGGAGCGCGTGCCGGTGATCGCAGTTCCCGTGGCGTTCAGCGTCGACGATGTCGCCGATACCGTCAGTCTCGCAACCTACTGATCAAGCATTCCACCAGGCGAAATCCTTAATCGATCTGTTTGTAAGGGTTACATGAATTGCAAAAATGCAGCTTTTCCTGGACGGCGAAGTTAAACTTACCTTACCGCGGTGATAAGAGTCTCTCGCGATAAACGGAATTAGACGCTCGAATAATCCGAGTGGTTCGATGCGCCAAAGGAAGTCGGCATGTTGATAGGGTTCACCCTGAGAAATTTTCGCTCTTTTCTGAACGAACAGTCGTTCGCCTTCGCTGCCTCGCCGGATCGGGCCCATGAAACGACACATTGCATGCGCACCGGCATGAAGTCGGTGCCGCGTTTGTCGAAATCGGCAATCATTTTTGGACCCAACGGCAGCGGCAAGACGAACTTTGTCATCGCGCTGAAGACTATGCGCGATCTCGTACTGCACTCGACTGCGTATTCCGAGCTGCAATTCGCCGAGTTGCACACGCCGTTTCAGTTCGGCCCCTCGGGCTACGGACCCACCGAGTTCAAAATGGACATTCTGGTCGAGAACGTGCGCTATCGCTACAGCGTGTCTTACAACGCGAACCGGATCTGCTCCGAACGGCTGCTGGTATACCGCACCGGCAAGGCGCAGCGCTGGTTCGAGCGCAGCTACGATGAATCGAGCCGCGCCGAGTATTGGGCGCCGTTCTCACCCAACTTCAACGGACCGCGCGAAATGTGGCGCAAGGCGACGCGTTCCAGGGCGTTGTTTCTCACCACCGCCGCCCAGCTCAACTCGGGGCAGCTCCAGCCTGTGTTTCATTGGTTCGAGCACTGCATGGAAATCATCATGCCGAGCGACACCTCGGATGTCGCACGTATCGCCGCCGGCATTCAGGACCCGGAGTTCAAGGTCCGAGTGTTACGCCTACTGCACACGGTGGGCATCAAGGTCGACGACGTGCGGATCTCGGACCAAGACGCATCGGCCGCGGACCCGAGTGGCGGCCGGTCATCCCTGATGACCCACACGCCGCATGCGAACAGCCGGGCGCAGGTGGAGTTTTTGTATAGCCTTGAGGGCTGGCCGCCGGTGTGGCTGGAGTCGGAATATGAGGCCGCCGGCATACACCGCCTGTTCGGCCTGATCGGGCCGCTGCTGTCCGCCATCGAGAACGGCAAACTCATGGTAGTGGATGAATTCGACACCAACCTGCATCCGTTGGTGGCGCGCTTTCTCATCAAGTTCGTCAACGACCCCAGCGTTTCCTATCAAGGCGCACAGCTGCTGCTGGTGAGCCACAACACAACCCTGATGGATCTGGACATGCTGCGACGCGACGAGATCTGGTTGACTGAACTCGACGCCTCCCATGCCACCAAACTGAGCACAGTACTGCGCTCCAGTCCGCGCAAGCACGAACAGATTGCCAAGGGATACCTGCGCGGCCGCTACGGCGCGGTTCCAGCCATTGAGCCGGACATGTACACCTTGGCATTGACGCTCACCAACAACGAAGTGGCGAGCCGCGGCCGGACAAAATTCGTGAGCTAGACGCGGTCGGC
>Ga0182030_10004857_pt1 | contig 28724 bp, 20 predicted proteins | sample 812S3MmetaG_FD_121299 | JGI IMG/M metagenome (GOLD analysis project Ga0182030, IMG submission 121299) | Permafrost microbial communities from Stordalen Mire, Sweden - 812S3M metaG (Illumina Assembly) | ecosystem: Environmental > Terrestrial > Soil > Wetlands > Permafrost | place: Sweden...
ATGGGTGATCGGTCAGTGAAAAGGTCGTCGCCCGGGGTAATGGTTCGGACGTGGCGCTTGCGTACGGCCTTTTCACTTAAGTTAGCCATCGATCGCCTCCCGACACAAACTTGCCCGCGTTCGCCCGCCCTGAGGTTTATTGCGCTCCAAGAACTGCTCCGCTTGCGCTTTGGCTCCGTTAAACAAATGGCCGATTCCTTTTGGTATGCCGACCACGGTGCCGAGGGGGTTGGTTGCGACTTGCCTCAGCGTCTTCGCGTCTGTCTGCGCGCGGCGCTTAACCGTATTCGCGACCACATCCACGTCCGTGGTCGAGATCTGGGTCAATGCGGCCACCTCTTTCACCCGGATCTTGAGTGCTTCCTGGCCGTAAGCCGGAAAGACCCCGAACCGGCTGTCGACCACGTAGTGATGCATCAGCCCGTCGGCGGCTACCGGCTCACGGACGTGGAAATTCGGGCCAGTCGCCAACTCCGCCGGAAGACTTGCGGCGGCGGCCTCTTCAGGAGGCTGTTCGAAATCGACCGCCATTGCAGCGGTTGCCGCCAAAACCAGAAGCATCGCTGACAGGTTGTTTGGTCGCATGTAGATCTCACTTTTTTAAGATGGGGCGAGTGTGGGGATCAGCGGGACAAAATGGCGTTCAGAAGATTGTCTTGGAAGTTGATGTTGCCGGGGTTGTCGGATCCGCGGATCAGGCCCTGCCTCCGCAGACTGCGCGGACCCGCCAAACACATCAGCCGCTCGTTCCAGCAATTGCCTCGCTCTTCATTGAACGCCTTTCTGTCGCTGACAGAAGGTTCAAATTGCGATCGCCACCCCACCGGGCGGGCCCTCCGCAACCAAGTGGCCCGCGTCTGGCACGATCGTCAGCCGCGCACCGGTACGACTTTCTGTAGCTGCAGCCCAGCAGACGGGTTTAACGTAGCTAGGTAGCGCGGCGAAGACCTGGGGGTTGGCCCTGACTACACTCGTCGGGCGCGGCGGGCACCAACCGCGCCCATCTTGTCAGCCGAGATGACCGCGACGAGGCCAGCTGTTGCGGAAATCGAGGCGATAACGAAAATCGGCGACAATTGATCGTTGTTCATGGCAAGTGCTGAACACGCTGGCCCTACGCCCGCAGCCAGCATCTGGCTAAACGCCATCAATCGCGTGTATCTACCGTCGGGATCGTGGGCGACAGTGAGACTCATATAGTAGGTAAGGCCCAAAACCCATCCCACGTTTAGAATTGTGATCCAAAGCACATATCCCATCATGTGCAGAGCGCTCGCCAACGCTACATAGCTCGCGACCAACATGATCGCGGAAAGCGCAATCATGCTGATTCTTCCGAACCGCGCACCGATGATCGCGGGAGCTAACCCGCCCGGGATTCCTCCAAGAACGCCGATACCGATGGCAAAGCCAACTTGCTCATCCGAGAGTCCGTCTCCGCGCCCAACACGTTCAAGGAAGCCCCAAACTGCGAAAACGCTCAGTTCCATTAGAAATGCACCTATCAGGGCTGCCGCCGCTACGCTCGGTCTCCCGTCGGGATTGCTAATTCGCGGCCCCTCTACGGACTTGGTACCTATGGGGCCCTTGGGCAGCATAATTGCAGCCACTAGAGCCGCAGCGAACCATACCGCTACGGATCCGACCGCAACCGTATAGCCGTAATGTTCATTCAGAAGTGGTAGCGCTATGGCGTCCGCTGAGAAGATCAGGGTCGTTAGGATCATCAAGAGCCCGTAGACGCGATCTGGTTTCGAGGTATGGCCCAGGAAATAGACCGCCACCGTGTAGGCGACCGTGGTTGCGAGCCCGGAGGCGAATCGCGCCGCAGCGATTACGCCAAAGCCGCCGGCGTATGCGGTGGCGATGTTAACCGCAGCCGCTAAGACGCAGGCGCCTGCAATCGAGTACGTCCAGCGCATGCGTGTTGCGATCCAATAGCCGAGCAATGCGCCTGCCGCTCCGCCGAATTGCTCTGCGGCAAGTACCCAGCCACCTTGGGTCAAGTCGAGATGCAAGTGATCAGAGAACAGGCCAATCAGTATTGGCTGCACCCCCATTAGCACCATCGCGGCAGAGCCGATAAACACGCCAAGCGCGACCTTGAACGCGGGATACGTAGTGGGAATCTCGGTGTTGAGATGGCCGGTCATAAGTGTGATTGAAATGCGCGCGCCAGCGCCGCCAGCTTAATCGTAAAACTCTGGGGCAAGTCGGTAGTGTTGAATCGCGACCGGATCGTGAAACAGAATCATCTGCCCGTGCTTCTCCGCGGTGACAGCCTTCAGCCGACGTATGGATGCAAGCGCAGCGGGGTCATCTACAGTCTCCCCGGGGATGATCTCCAGATCGAAATTCTCCTGAAAATCCCCGGCATCGAATGGCAGGATGCAGGTACCGGAGCTGGGAAGATCGACTACCGCTGATTGATGCCCCGGAGTATGTCCGCGAGTCTTTAGCAGATTCAGGCCAGGCACGAGTTCCCAGTCGCCATCACGTATCTCCCATTTGATGTCAGGAGCATTGTAGTCTTCGAGGAAATAGGATTGAGGACGCGCGGGCGAAAACCCGTGTTCGTATTCCTGTCTCTGAATGTAGATCTGGGCATTCTTGAAGTACTTCATGTTCCCGACGTGGTCGAGATGTAGATGGGTGATCACGATGTGCTTGATGTCCCCAGCACTCACGCCCAGCTGCTTCAGCTGAGAAAAGAGTTCGTGCTCTGGATTGACGATCGGAGGGACAACACCAGCCGAATGAAAATACTGGTCGGCTAGTTTCGGATCGGTTGCATACTTGGGATCGAATCCGGTGTCCAGCAAGATCCAGCCACTTGCCGTGTCCAACAGGTAACAGCAAATCGGCGATGCAATGATGAACCGAGAGCCGATATTCTTGGTTGAAATGCTTTTCGGCAAGATTTCGTATCCAACAAGCAGAACATACATTCGACGCACGCTGGTCATGGGGTAATCCCTCGCGCTTCGACAGCGCTTGATGGGTCGGCAGGTTCATCAAACAACAACTCCGGTCTTTCCCGACCAGAGTATGTGGCTTGCGCCCGGATGGTTGTATACATAAGAGCTACTCCTTTGTGGCAGCGTGTCCGCAAATAACATCAGGATAAGGCGCGTGCCCGCTGGTTCAATGGAACTTGTAATCGATCCCTAAGCCGACTGTGCGCGGTCGAGTCGGAGACTCGACGGTGTAACGCGGATCCACGTATAGACGCAACAGCGGGCCTGAAGACGTTACGCCGAGGGTATTGGTCAGGTTGGTGACGAACAGTCGGGTGTGCCAATTTTTGGCGAACCAGATTCCCACCGCTCCATTGATGGTTGTAAATCCTCCGAGGTCGCGGTAGCCCGACACCGAAGGGTTCAGCTGAGTCGTGACATCGGAGCGGTATGCCGCGTTGACGTGCGCGTCGAAGCTCACGTCCGAGCCAAGCGCATGTTCGTACCCTAAATCAGCTGTGATGGTCTGGCGAGGCACATACGGGAGACGGTCGCCCGAGTGACCGGCAACAACCGTATAGAGCCCTCCGTTATTGGGTATTGGGTCGGTGACAACAAAATCGTTGGTTATTTTGGCGTCCGTAAAGCCGTAACCGATGATCGTCGACCAGCCTCCGCCGAGCTTTGCGTCAACCTCGAGCTCAACGCCTTGGCTTTTGGCGTCTTTACCGTTGATGACCACCGGCCAGTTCGCCTGTGAGAACCCTTGGATTTGAATGTTGCTCCATTTCTCCTGATAGACGGCGGCGCTGTAGCGGAGCCATCGAGCGACGGTTCCCTTAAAGCCGAGCTCGTAATTCTTGACCGTGTCTGAGTTGTACGGCACCAGGGCCGCGGACTCGCAGAACAGGCACGTCCCGAGCGGAATTGCGTTCACGCCACCGTGTCGAAAACCTTCCGAGAATGTCGCGTAGACGCGCATTGACTCCGTGATTTCGTAGCTCGAATTCAACTTCCACAAGTGGTTCCGAAACGACAGATTCTTGCTGACGATCGTGGTACCAAAGTGATCAGTTAGATTTTCCGGGGGAGGAAGCGTCGACCACGACGGTCCACCGTAGGGCAACTGTGTGTATAAGTCCTGCGAAAAGTCCTGCCAGAACATCCTTGCGCCACCGGTAATTTGCCACTTATCCGTCAGATGCCGGGTAAGTTCGCCGTAAAACGCTCGATCCAAAAATCCCGAATCGCGCTTGTACGTGTAATTTGTATCCGTAGGCGACATCGCGCTCGGTCGGGTTCCGCCGTTGTAGTATTGAATATAGTCGCCGAAGTTTGCGTAGGGCCCGCCGGGGGTCGTACCCGGCAATGCGCCAGCGGATCCGGGCAGCTGCGACCATGCCGCGAAACCGGGTGCCGTTTGGTACTGAAAAAGGTGCTCGATCTGATGCTGGAAGAAGGCGCCAGCCGTGTAGTCCCAGGCCCCGCCTTCCTTCGATACTAGTCGAAGTTCCTGCGTGAACGAAGTGTCTCTGGAGTCCGTAAGCGTCAGCGACGTAATGCGCGGATAATTGCCGTAAAATTCGGGGCCATAGCTGCTGTAGTCGAGCAAGAAATCGGAGTAGTCGTAAGTATTCTTGTCGTTGTTGATGGAGTAAGAGGTCGAGGAAGTTACAGTTGCGAAGCCTACGTCGGCAGTCAGCGTCAGCGAGTCCAAGTCGACGATGCGGTGGTCGGGCTCCTCGGGCACCAACTTTTCCGTTTCATATTTCAGTCCCACCGTCTGCTGTGAAAACCCGTTCGATTGATCGTCCTGTTGTTGAAAGGCCAAATTCGCATCGAGCCACGGCGCGGGCTTCCACAGAAGCGCCGCCCGAACGTTGAACGCGCGTGCATCGTCGACGTGCGAAAGGGTCTGATAAACGAGTCCGCTCGTGAGGGGATCGGCTGGGTTTGCTAGAGCCGGCTGTTGGTTGGCGTTGAACACGACCGCATTAAGTGCGTTTATGAACCCGGCCGTCTTTTCGTACCCGGTGGATAGCCGGAAGGCGAGCATGTCGTTGATCGGAATGTTGAGTATCGCCTGAACGTCATAGGACGGATCTTGCGCGTGACTCGTCTTTGAGACGTCGGTGGACACCTCAGCCGAGAATGCGTTCAGATCAGGCTGGTTATGCAGCACTTTGACGATCCCGCCGACGGCACCCGAGCCGTAAAGGGTGCCCTGTGGACCGCGAAGCACTTCGATTCGTTGAACGTCAGAGAGCTTCAGGTTCACGTATAGCGGCACGTCATCGACATAAGTGGACACGGTCGGCACGCTGCCCCACGGTAGAAACGCCGATTCCACTGGATCGTTGACGTTGAGGCCACGAATGATGATCAGGCTGTTATTGCTGTTGGCGCGCGGCCCGAGGTCGGGGATCGTAACTCCCGGAAGGAGCCTCGATAGGTCGGCCAAGCTCGTGGCGCCGGCGCTCTCCAACGCCGGACCGGTCACGGCTGAGATGTTGTACGGTACATCGAGGACGTTTTGCTCGCGCCGATTTGCGGTGACGACAATCGCCTCCAACTCGCCCGAGGAGTCCCCGGGAGTCGGCTCGGCCGCGAGCGCACACACGCAGTTGCCTAGCGCAAGGGCGACGGCCAGCGCGACGGTCAGATTTAAGCGGCGGTCGGCGGGCAGGACGACCAGGGTTGGTGTCATTTACGGATCTCCAGAGTCTGAGCGTTTATCGATCGCTTCGTCGTTTCGTATCCCGGCTAAATACCGCCTATGGCATGCGGTGGATGAATTCAAGCGAGGTGACAATTTGTGCGGCAGTGGCAAGTACGTGATCGTGCAGCACATCCTTTGCATGATCGGGGTAACCAGAACGCAGGGCTCGTAGGAGTTGCTCGTGCTCCTCGCGTGCATCGCTCGGAGTTCCTGCATGTACGAACCACAGCCTCAAATACGGCTCGAGTGCGGCATGCAGGCGAGCGATCTCCAGGGCGAGCCGCGGTCTACGAGCCATGCCAACGATGGCCATGTGGAATTCGGTATGCTGGGCGAGCCAGGTATTCGTCGCGTTATTAGCACCCGACATCGCGTCCAAGAGCTTTTCCAGGCGGGCGAAATCTTCGGGTCGGAGCTGTGGAGTTGCGATTCCCACCGCCAGGCATTCGAGCGCCGTCCGAATCTCGAAGACCTCGAGTAATTGTTCGGCCGTATATTTGCTCACCATCGCGCCTCGGTTGGGACGCGATGTGAGATAGCCCTCCGCCTCCAATCGCCGAACGGCTTCCCGAACCGGTTGACGGCTCATGCCGATGGCAGCCGCAATCTCCTCGGTACGCACCCGGGCGCCCGGTCCGAGTTCTCCAAGCCGGATGCGCTGCAAAATATGCCGGTATGCCTCCACCTCCGCCAGAACAGGCGCATCGGGCTCGGCATCCAATTTCAGCATGTCATGTACCCCCTCTGCGGGTTGGAAGACCATCTGCGAGCCATTTTTGGATCCATTTTTATCTCGGTACGGTAGGGATACCACACGCAGCTGTCAACAAGATTATAAGAATCGTTCAATATCAATGCTTTATGAGTATCATCGGGCGGAGCTGAAACTCGACCTGCGATCATTGTTGTAATTTTGGATCCAGTTGCGTAGATTTGCCGTCAAGTTGAGGAATCAGTTCCCGCCGCGGTAACCGGCCTCAGGGGAGTGCGCATGAGCGTAGTCGGCGTTGATACAGGTGGCACTTTCTGCGATCTGGTGCATATCGATGACCAAGGCCAGGCGACCGTATACAAGTCTCCCTCGACCCCTAGCGATACGGCGCAAGGCGTTTTCGACGTGCTGGAAATTGCCCGTAACGGAGGCAATGACCGGGCAAATGCCTTTTATTCATCGATGGAATCGGTGGCCCTGGGCACGACCATCGCGACTAATACGGTTGTCACCCACTCCGGCGCAAAGGTCGGGCTCCTGACGACTCGGGGCCATGGAGACATGCTCGCGATCATGCGAGTCAATGGCCGAGTTGCCGGGAGACCGCTCCAGGAAGTGCAGAACTACTCAATTACCGATAAGCCCGCACCCATCGTACCTAAGGCGCGCGTGGTGGAAATCGAGGAACGCATCGACTACACCGGCGAGATTATCGTCCCTCTACGAGATGCAGAGATCGAGAATGCAGTAGATCGATTGATCGCGGCGGGTGTTGAATGCATAGCAGTCTCCTTTCTGTGGGGCTTTCTTAATCCAGTACACGAATTGCGCGCTAAAGAAATCATCGCCGAGCGCCATCCAGGCATTTTTATTTCCTTGGGCAGCGCTCTGGCGCGGCGTGTGGGTGAATACGAGCGTACCGAGGCCGCCGTCGTAAATGCCTACGTGGCACTTGCAGTGACCCGATACTTCGACAGGGTGACCGTTGGCCTGGCGCAAAAAGGGGTTCCTGCACCGGTGTTAGTGATGCATTCGTCGGGTGGACTGGGTACTGAGCGACATTCGCGTAACCGGCCGATATCGACGTTGTTCTCCGGGCCTGCGGGCGGAATTGTTGCGTCGATGCGAGTGGCGGAGGCCGCGGGATTCAAGGATGTCATTTGCGCCGATGTGGGCGGTACCACGTTTGACGTTGGCCTAATCGTGAATGGACGCCCGCTGCTACGAAATACATCCATCATCGACCAGCGGGTGATGTATTGCCCGACACTCGATCTCGTATCCATCGGGGCGGGGGGCGGCAGCATTGCACGCGTCGACCCTGTTTCCCGGCGACTCGTGGTAGGTCCGCAAAGTGCCGGGGCATCTCCAGGGCCCGCATGCTATGGCCGCGGTGGGGAATTTCCAACGACGACCGACGCGAACCTGGTGCTTGGCTACATGGACCCGGAACGATTTCTCGGTGGTCGTTTCAAGCTCGATCGAAAAGCCGCGGAGAACGCCCTTTACCTGCACGTGGCAAAGCCGCTTGGTATCAAGATCGAAGAGGCAGCTGCTGCAATTTTCGCCATAGTGAATGCCAAGATGGCCGACCTGGTTCGCAAGGTCAGCGTTGAGCGCGGTCACGACCCGCGGGATTTCTTGGTGTGTGCATATGGCGGCCTCGGGCCGCTGCATGCGCCATTTTACGCCGCTGATCTCAGCGCTAAGGCGGTGATGGTGCCACTTGGGGAACTGTCCTCCGTATTCAGTGCTTATGGAATCGCCATGGCAGACATTTTGCATGTGCATGAGCTTTCCTGCAGCTTGAGGGAGCCGCTCTCACTGAAAGCGATCGACGACTTATTCGTCGGACTCACGAGAGATGCCGACGCCCTCCTCGAGACAGATGGAATTGCGCCGCGCGATCGCACCATGCGCCGCTTCGCTGAAGTTCGATATGTGAGCCAGCTCAACGAAATCATCGTCGAAGTTCCACACGCGAGGACGCCGGGATTCGACATCCGGCAGGAGTTTGAGCGGCGATATGTCGACGCGTTCGGGCCTGGCGCGGCATGGAAGGAAGCGCCCATCGAGATCGTCGCTCTTCGGCTTGAAGCCGTTGGTAAGCGAAAGCAATTTCCGCTGCTTCCACACCACTCCGCCTCACGCGAAGCGGAGCTTCGATGTAAGCGCCCTGTGTACTGGCCAGCGCTCAAGGGCTTCGCTGAGACGTCAATTTACGAAGGTCATTCAGTTGCCTCGAACGAGAACATCGCCGGTCCCGCAGTGGTTGAGTTTGCGACCACGACGGTGGTGGTGCCACCCGACTGGTTGTGCGCCGCCGATGTCCATGGGAATTTGATGCTACACGCCCAGAATAAGCACGGAGGGTTGCGTTCATGAGTTGGGTCGCAGGTGCTGAACGTTATTACGCAGAACTTACCCCTCCCGAAGAGATGAACATCGCTCCCCAATTGAAGCTGCATAGACTCGAGCACCCTATCGACGTAGACTTTGTCACCGAAGAAGTATTGAGTCATCGCCTATGGCACATCTGCGACGAGGCGGGCGTCACCATCCGCCACGTTTCGGGTTCGCCCGTAGCGACTGAGGCTAATGACTTCATGACCGTGATTGCCGATGAAAGCGGGGAGGCGGCTTTCATGACTCCCTATCTGCTTTACCAGGGAATCGTCTTTGAACCGATGATCAAGTGGACGCTGCAACATCGATCGGTGAGCCCCGGGATCGAAGATGGAGATATGTTCCTCTGCAACGACCCCTGGGTGGGAGCCGTACATCAGAACGATGTTGCAGTATTCGCACCGGTCTTCAGCGACAACAAACTCTTTTGCTGGGTTGGCGCCTCCATACATCAGGTCGACGTCGGCGGCCCCGCCCCCGGGAGCTTCTCGATCCACTCCCAAGACGTATTTGGCGAGGTACCCCCCCTTCCTCCCGTTAAAATCATCCGCAAATTTGAACTGCAGGCGGACATTGAGGACCTATACACGCGCCGCTCCCGCCAGCCCCTGCTTTTGTCTTTGGACCTTCGCGCGAAAATCGCTGCTAATAATGTCGCCAGAACACGAATATTAGAGGCGATTGAACGCTATGGTGCCGACACGGTGAAGGCAGTCATGCGGCGGGTGATGGATCGGGCGGAAAGCCAACTTCGCGCACGACTTAGAGAAATTCCAGATGGCATTTGGCGCCATGTCGACTTTCAAGAAATTGCGTGTGCGGGTGATCGCGGTGTCTATGCTGCTCGGCTCGAGATGACCAAGTCGGGTGATCACCTGCATTTCGATTTCACAGGGTCAGCGCCGCAAACCGGCATCATTAATTCGGCAACCTCTGGCGCTCGTGCGGGGGTGCTCGCGGCAATGCTGCCCGTGCTCGTAGGGGATATACCTTGGGCGACCGGTGGCCTGCAGCGCTGCATCACAATCACCAATCCAAGGGGCACCATCCTGAACGCCGAATATCCGGCGGCTGTGAGCATGGGCTCGATTACCGGAACTTGGCTTGCTCATAACTGCGCGCATGCGACCATCTCGAAAATGCTGCTGAGCCACCCGGAGCATCGCACCCGCGCGCTTTCGGGCGGGGGCGGATCGTGGCCCGCAATGCAGCTCTTCGGATGGGACAAGACCGGATATGCGTTCGTCACCCAGTTCCAAGAAGCGAATCTCACCGGCTTCGGTGCGAGATCCTTCGCGGACGGCGTGAACACCGCGGGGGCGTACTGCATCCCTTCGGCGCGAGTATCGAACGTTGAATCCACCGAATTCACCTGGCCCCTGCTGGTTCTTTATCGGGGGGAGGCGACGGATACGGGCGGCGCCGGTCGCTGGCGTGGGGGGCTGGGCGGACGGTTCGCGTTCATTCTGCACAAGACCAACCAGGAATTCACGCACGTATCTGCGGCGTTTCATGTTGCAATTCCGAATGGCGGCGCGCTCAGCGGCGGTCATCCAGGTGCGTCGGTGATCTATCAAATCCGACGAAATACCGACGTTCGACAAGCCATCCAAAATGGATCAATCCCGCAGAACCTCGGATCGCTCTCGGGAACCAACGAGATCTTGCAACCAAAATCGCAGGCCACCCAATCAATCAATGATGTCTATGCAATCACCTTTTTCGGCGGCGGTGGCTACGGAGACCCGATGGATCGGCAACCGGAACAAGTGGCACGCGACGTCGAGCACGGATTGGTCTCCACCGCGGAAGCCGATAGATTATACGGTGTCGTAGTAAAGTCCGGTGAAATTGACCAGGCCGCGACAGACAAGCGGCGCACGGCGATTCGCGCTGCGCGCCTCGGTAGGGAATGGGTACAACCCGTTCTTCCTCTTCCTGAGGTTGATCCGCCCGGTTCGGTACGCTTGAACGACTATCTGCGAATGGAAAATCGACGAGTCGTTTGTCGTCGCTGCGGGTGCGATCATGGACCGGATACCGAGAACTACAAATCTGCGCTCGTCATGCACGCAATCCCGGTTACCGCACTCTCACCGGTGAGCCGAGATCCGGCTGAGTACATCGATGAACCAGTTGAATTTAGGCAATTTATCTGCCCTGGGTGCGGCACGCAGGTTGAAACCGAAGTCGCTCTATCGAAAGAGCCACCCATTTGGGATGTGCAGTTGGCGGCGCGATGAGGTGTGGCACGTGGGACATCACTGACTTTGGAATCACGAAACCACAATTGGCGGTTTTGGATATGGAAATAAACAGAGTGTTCAGGAAAGGAGCCATTCAATCATGAAACCCACTGTCAACTCTCTCGGGACGAAGGACGTCGCGTACCATCTCCATTCCTACTCGAACCCCCATAAAATCGCTGCAACCGGGCCTCTGATCATTACGCGCGGCGAGGGTATCTATGTCTTCGACATCGACGGCAAGAAATATATCGAAGGCGTCTCTGCGCTTTGGTACGCATCGCTCGGCTTCAGCGAATCGCGTCTCATTGAGGCGGCCCACCGCCAGATGATGAAAATGCCTTGCTATCATTCTTTCGGGAACAAAGTGACTGACGTCACCATAGAACTCGCCGAAAAGCTGATCGCCATGGCGCCCGTGCCAATGTCCAAGGTGTATTTTGCGAATTCCGGTTCCGAGGGCAACGATACGGCCCTGAAGATGGTTCGATTCTTCAACAACGCCCTTGGACGCCCGAGAAAGAAAAAAGTGATATCCCGACAAAAGGCGTATCACGGCACCACTCTTGCTACAGCTAGCCTGACCGGAATTCCCCGGAACCACCTCGGCTTCGATCTGCCGATCGCTGGCATTCTGCACACCGATTGCCCTCACTACTACCGTTACGGCAACGCCGGAGAGAGCGAGGCGCAGTTCGTGGACCGGATAGTCGGCAACTTGGAAACTTTGATTCGCGGGGAAGATCCCGACACGGTAGCGGCATTCTGGGCGGAACCTGTCCTGGGTTCGGGCGGAGTTATCGTTCCCCCGGCGGACTACTACCGCAAGGTCAAAGACGTTTTGGACAAATACGATATCTTGTTCGTGGCAGATGAAGTGATATGCGGCTTCGGCCGGCTCGGACATATGTTTGGATCGCAAGCCTTCGACCTCAAGCCGGACATGATCGTGGTCGCGAAGGGGCTTTCATCCGGATATCAGCCGATCTCTGCGCTACTGGTAAACGAGCGCGTATATAAGGCCTTGGCAGAAGGATCGGACAAATTTGGGGTATTCGGCCACGGATTCACTTATTCGGGGCACCCCGTGCCGGCCGCAGTAGCCCTGGAAACACTGAAACTCTATGAGGAGCGACAATTGCTCGCCCATGTCCGCGAGATCTCTCCGAGATTTCAGGCCGGCGTGCGCCGTTTAGCGACTTATCCATTCGTTGGAGAGGTGCGCGGCATGGGGCTAATCGCAGGCATCGAGTTGGTGACGGACAAATCGAGCCGTGAGAACTTCGACCCCTCCGTGAAGGCTTCACTTGCATTCGAGATGTCGTGCCTCGAGGAGGGTCTCATCGTGCGCGCGATCGGCGACACCGTCGCCGTTTCTCCGCCATTGATCATTACGGCAGATGAGATCGATGACTTGCTGGTTAGGCTCGAGCGCGGGCTTAAGAGGTTTTGCCAGACAATGTCGAATCGAGCCTAGCGGCCAAATCCCGTGTGGCTTCGGCGCGAACGCAAGGAGTGTTGAATCGAATGACTGTAAAACCCAATTTGGTGGGTGGTGATTGGGTAGTGGGGACGTCTGCATCTCGCAATATCAATCCGTCCGATATCACTGACATCGTCGGGGAATTTGCCGAAGCGACAATCGGTCAGGTTAAGGACGCCTTGCAAGCTGCTCGGTCCGCGGCCCGCGAGTGGGCGCTGGCGCCGCTTGGTATGCGCGCCGGCGTACTTTTCGAGATCGGCAACGAGATCGATCGGCGTCGCGACGAGCTTGCATTGCTCCTGTCACGGGAGGAAGGCAAGGCGCTTCGTGACTCCACGGCAGAAGTGAGTCGCTCTGCGGAGATTTTCCGCTATTTCGCCGGTGAGGTACATCGGATAAGCGGAGAGCGCATGGCTTCGATCAGGCCAGGTGTCGGGATCGAAACAATCAATGAACCGGTTGGGGTGGTAGGACTCATTACCCCCTGGAACTTTCCCATGGCGATTCCCGCCTGGAAAATCGCCCCAGCGCTGGCGTACGGGAACGCCGTCTTGTTCAAGCCCAGTGAGGTAGTACCCGCTTCTGCCTGGGCGCTTGCCGATATCATTAGCAGATCCGGAGCGCCAAAGGGTGTGTTCAACCTCCTCATGGGCGGCGGCAAGATCGGCCACGCCATCGTTGAGCAGGTCGATGCGGTGAGTTTCACCGGCTCAGTGGCAACGGGTCGAGCAATTGCTGCGCAGGCGGCCGCTAGAATGATTCCTGCCCAATGCGAACTCGGTGGAAAGAATCCTCTCATTGTCGCGGCAGACGCCGAGTTGGCTACGGCAGTCGATTGCGCGGTTCAAGGCGCGTTTTTCCAGACAGGACAACGCTGCACGGCGTCGAGCCGGCTCGTCGTTGACCAGTCGATCGTGGAGCGATTTACGCGCGCGCTGTTGGATCGAATGCAGACCCTCGTGATCGACGAGGCCATCAGCCCGGCCACCGAGATTGGCCCTGTGGCGGATGAGAGGCAATTGAATAAGGACCTCGGGTACATTCAAATCGGCGAGAAAAATGGAGCGCGCCGAGCGATTGGAGGAGAACCGCTTGGCCGTCGCCACCCGGGTCATTATCTAGCGCCCGCGCTGTTTGTCGAGACCACCAATGACATGCAGATCAATCGCGAAGAGATATTTGGGCCGATCGCTTGCATTATTCCCGTTCGCAATTATGAGGAGGCGATCACCGTCGCCAACGACACCGAGTTCGGACTCGCATCGAGCATCGTGACGACTTCGCTGAAATTGGCACAGCATTTCAAGGCAAATGCGCGCAGCGGTATCACCATGGTCAACTTACCGACCGCGGGAATTGACTACCATGCGCCCTTGAGTGGCATGAAAAGTTCGAGCTACGGGCAACCTGAAATGGGCCGCTACACGATGCGGTTCTACACCAAGGTCCGGACTTGCTACACGTTTCCTGGCTAGTAGCGCTATAAGAAGTTTCCCACCAATGAAATCCGCATTTACCACGCGGCCTGAGATTTCCGGCACCTTTGGCGTCGTAACGAGCACCCACTGGATCGCATCGGCCGTCGGAATGGCCATCTTGGAACGCGGCGGAAACGCCTTTGACGCAGCGGTGGCCGCGGGTTTCACGCTGCAGATTGTCGAGCCGCATCTCAATGGTCCTGGCGGTGAGGTGCCGATCATTCTTTGGAAGGCTCAGGATCACGCGCCTCGCGTATTGTGCGGTCAAGGCACGGCTCCGGCCGCCGCGACTATCGAACACTTCGAATCTCTGGGTCTAAGACTCGTCCCTGGAACCGGACTGCTCCCTGCGGTGGTACCCGGTGCGTTCGATGCCTGGATGCTCATGCTGCGGGACTTCGGGACTATGAGCCTGGAAGACGTACTCGCGCCAGCAATCGGCTATGCAGAAGGCGGCTTTCCGCTGGTGCCGCGAGCAGTTCAGGCGATCCATGCAGTTGAGGACTTTTTTCGGGCCGAGTGGCCCAGTTCAGCCGCGGTTTGGCTGGAGCGCGGTCATAGACCCAAGGCGGGGGCGCTGTATCGGACGCCCGGTATTGCCGGGACCTACAAACGCATCCTTGACGAGGCCAAGGCAGTCGGCAGCGACCGTATTAGGCAAATTGAGGCCGCCCGCACGGCCTTCTATAAGGGATTCGTTGCTGAAGCAATCGACCGGCACTACCGGCATACGGAATGTATGGACACCTCCGGACGGCGACATGCCGGTCTCCTAACGGGTGCCGACATGGCCGGCTGGCAAGCTTCCTACGAAGCACCGATGCACTATGATTACTGCGGCGCTCGAGTCTACAAAACAGGCCCCTGGGGTCAGGGGCCAGTGTTTCTGCAGTTGCTCGCGCTCCTCAAGGGATTCGATCTAGCGAGTTTGGATCCGCTTGGAGACGAGTACGTTCACATTATTGTCGAGTGCACCAAGCTGGCGATGGCGGACCGCGATATTTTTTACGGCGATCCCCTTTTCTCTGACATTCCACTACAAAAACTGCTGTCCGAGGGATACAACTCTGACCGCAGATCCCTCGTGCGGGAGGATGCGTCCCTTGATCTCCGTCCCGGAGATCTCGAAGGCGCGGGTGAACGGCTCAAGGCCATATTTAGTCGGGCCGGCTGTGAAACTCCTGTGGGACCCGGATTGGGCGAGCCAACATTCGTCGACCTCCCGGAAGTCGAAGGCGATACGGTACATCTCGACGTGATCGATAGGTGGCGGAACGTTGTATCGGCAACTCCTAGCGGCGGTTGGCTCCAGAGTTCTCCAGTGGTTCCTGATCTAGGTTTTCCAATCTCGACGAGGGCTCAAATGTTCTGGCTCGCCCCGGGACTTCCCTCCTCGCTCTCCCCTGGGCGGCGGCCGCGAACCACCCTATCACCGACAATGGTTGGGCGTGATGGGAAGCCGTGGCTGGCTCTTGGCACACCGGGCGGCGATCAGCAAGACCAGTGGACTTCGACGGTCTTCCTGCGGCATCTGCATCACGGTCTCAACCTTCAGGCCGCCATTGATGCACCGCTTTTTAACACTCGACACGGTCCTGCCTCGTTTTATCCGCGCGCCAGGTCCCCCGGCGAACTGCTGATCGAGCAACGCTTTTCGGAGCGGACCATAGCGGCATTGCAAGCCCGGGGGCACCGCGTAAAGGTGGAGGGCGAATGGGCGCTCGGCCGGGTGTGCGTGGCCGGAATCGCCAATGGCATGCTCAAAGCGGCGGCGACGCCAAGATTTATGCAAGGCTATGCGATCGGCCGATGACCATGGGTGTATTGTTCTGCCGCACTGGATAATCGTGCCGAACGGCCGAGAAAGTGCTTCAGCGCTTCGTCGGCGGAGCCGCGGCGTAGGGCCCGGCGCTGAATTCTGCCTTCCTTGTACTCGCCGTATTGAGTATTTTTACTCAGTATTTTGAGCAACGCGAATTGCGGTAATCCGCAGACCCACGAGTCCCTCGACCCTGAGGGTCAGGCGTCAGTGATACGGGTACAGGGTGCCGAAGCTGACTCTACGGATTCAACTCTTCGATCGGAACATACCGTTCCGGCAGCCCGAAGGCGCCCGGCCCGCAGGCGATGAGCCCTTTCGCGCTTCGCAGCGCCGGCGCGCAGCTCAATCCCAGCACATGAACGCGTTGGCCGTACCGTAGGGTCTCGCACGTCACCGGGTCCCCCGTGGCCGTATCCAGAAGACAGATCAAATCCGGCACGACCGCCGTCAGCCGGCCGTCGACCGCAAAGCGCGTGTACTCGTTCTGAAAGCTGAATTCGGCGTCACCTCGAAAGCCTTCGATTCCGGCCAACCGGCCCCGCCCCACATTGAATCCGCCGGTGATGCGGCGCTCGACGTCGGTCACCTTGCCTGAGAACAGCGGTTTCGCGAACGTACCGGGCACACAGGCCTGCACGGCCTCGACGATCGCATCGACGGGTCGTCGGCCGGCGCGGCGGGCATCGCGCATGGCTCGTCCTACGGACAAGGCGAGGGAAACTGTTCTCCTTACCGCGGTGCGCTTCAGGTCCTGGCCGCTCATCGGAAAGAGCGCCGAGGAACACGCGGCGCCGAGATCCACCAAAATGGAACGGCTCACCTGTTCGGCGCGATCATTGGCGGCGCATTCCACGATTGCTCCGTCGCCATGCTCGTTGCTGGTCGCGAGCGGCGAGGCGGGCAGGCCGAAAATGCTGAACGTGGTCTTGTCGAGGGTCGGAAAAGCCCGCCCCATGCCGTCGCCATCGATCACCGGGACTTTGATACGGCTGCCGACCATGAACGGCAGCAGTGAATTGACGCCGCCGATCTCCAGCGGCACGACGGCGTCCACCGAGCGGCCAAGATAGCGCTCCAGGCGTCGGACCGACACATCGGCGAAGGTGTCGCTGAGCAATTTCTCCAGACCGACGATCGGCGCACCCCCCATCGCCACCGTCACGACGAACGCAGAATCAGCGACGTCGTCGACATCGATCAGCCAAGGCGGTCCATTCACCGACAGCTCGCGGCGCAGAGCCAAGGCGCCAACCCGCGGATCGCCGCCACCACCGGTGCCGAGCACGCCCGCGCCGAGCGCTAGCGTCTCGACGTCCGCCGGGTCGAACATGCGCCTCATCGCGCCGCCTCCGGTCGAGAGGCCGCTGCCTCGAGTTTCATGTCGCCGACCGCACGCACTCGCACTCGAACGGTGCGCCCCGGCAGATAGGCGAGCGGCACCTCCTCGACGTCCGTGATGCGCACCGTGGCGGCAACCGCTCCCGATTCGACAGCCCTCTCGGTCGCCTCACGCCTGGCCTCTGCGAGCACCTCGTCGCGCGACATGCGCTCGTAGTCGAAGCACCGGTCGGTCTCGCCGCCCGCCTGACCCATGGCCGCACCGAGCGCGTTGGCCACCGCATAGTGCTCCGGCACGATCGCGGGAGCGACGCCGCGCAGATCGCCCTCGACAATGATTCGGCCGCCGCCCACGAGAATCGCCGGCACCGAGGCGCTCTCGGTCTTCATGCGATCGATCGCCTCCTCGACGCCGCCCCGAATTGCGTGCAGGGCCGCGTCGATGAGCGCCGCGGAAAGGTGGCGGACGCGCGAGCGGTCACCGATGTCGGCGATCCCGGCGGCGACGGCGACGTCGGTGGCGGTCAACGTGTCGCCGCCGAAGATCAGGGCGCGGGTGACGATGTCGCTGCCGACCGAGTCGGGGCCGACACGCACATCGGGCCCGTCGAGGACCCGGCTTCCGCCGCCGATGCCGATCGACAGAATGTCGGGCATGCGGAAATTGGTTCTCACGCCGCCGATGTCGACGGACAGCGACGACTCCCGCGGGAATCCGTGCTGAAGAAAGCCGACATCGGTTGTCGTGCCGCCGATGTCCACGACGATGCCCTCGCCGACTCCCGCGAGCATCGCGGCCCCTCGCATGCTGTTGGTGGGACCCGAGGCAAAGGTGAGCACAGGGTATCGGGCCGCCTCGCTCGCGGACATCACCGTGCCGTCGTTCTGGCTGATGAACAGAGGGCATCGCAGGCCGATCTGACCCAATGCGGTGCCGTAGGCCGCGACTACCGAGGAGGCGACGTCGGCCAGGGCCGCGTTCATGATCGCCGCATTCTCCCGCTCGAGGAGGCCGATCCGGCCAAAATCGGCGGACAGGCTGACGTGGGCGTCGGGCAGTCGTTCCCGCACCAGACTAGCGGCCCGATCCTCCATGGCTCGATTGAGCGGTGCGAATGCCGAGGAGATCGCGACCGCGCGAATTCCCCGGCCGGCGAATTCGGACACGACGTCACGAACCGCGCCCGCGTCGAATCCGTTCAGCTCCCGGCCGTCGAATTCGTAGCCGCCGGGAAGGATCCGCGCTCCGCCATCGACCGCGCCGGCTAGTCGTGCCGGCCAATCGCTGAACGGAGGAATGGCCGTCGAGGCCGGATAGGCGAGCCGGATCACGCCGACCCGATTGAGCGCCTTCGCTTGTACGAATGCGTTCGTGAATTGGGTCGTCCCGATCATCACGGCCGCGACGTCGGTGGCACGCATCCGAGCGGCGTCGAGCGCGATGCGAACGGCCGCGACGATACCGGAATGCACGTCTGCGCTGGTGCGGGCCTTGGCCACGCCGACGATGCGGTGTGCGCGCAGCACCACCGCATCGGTGTTGGTGCCGCCCACGTCGACGCCGAGGCGAACCGGCGCGGATTCAGTCATGGATCAACCGGCGGCGCAACCACTCGGACTGTTCGCGGATTGCGTAGCGGGCGATCTCGGCCATCGACACCGCCTCGAGATAACTGTGGGTGGTGCCCGGATAGACGACGGCGGTCGCGTCGACATCGGCGGATCGCAGCTTCTGCGCCATGGCCATGTTCTCGTCGAACAACGGATCCTGTTCCGCAATACCGAGAAAGCTCGCGGGCAGGCCGCGGACGTCGGCCAGTATGAGTCTCGCCCGCGGATTGTCATGGTCGGTGCGATCGCGCAGATATTGATCCCAGTAGCCGATCATCTCGGATCTTGTCAGAAGGGCTCCGGCGCGGCCGTATTTCAAGTACGAAGGCCGGTCGAAGTCCAAGTCGTAGACCCCGTAATTCAACACGAGGGCCCGCACGAAGTCCCGCTCTCCGGCATCGCGGAGCGTGAGCGCCGCAGCCATCGACAGGTTGGCCCCGACCGAATCGCCGCCGATGGCGATACGTGCCGGATCGCCGGCATGGTCGGCCGCGTGGCTGCGCAGCCATCGAACCACGCCGACAATCTGCTCCAAAGCGACCGGGAACCGCGCTTCCGGCGAATGCGCATAGTCCACACCGGCCACCACGACGCCCGCGCCGGCCGCGTACTCGCGCATGACCCGATCGTGCGTATCCAGACTGAACAGCACCCACCCGCCGCCGTGCACGTACACGAGCATCGGCGCTGGCGAGGCGATACCCGCCGGCACGTGCAATCGGACGCGAACGGAGCCCGCGTCGAGGGGTATGAGGACCTCGCGCGTCCGAGACATCACCGGGCCGCCGCGGGCGAGCGGCGCGCGCAGCTCTTCCATCAGCGCTCGGGCGGCCGGCGGCGCCAGCGTCTCGAGGTTCGGTTGGGCCGCGAACGTGGCGGTCAGGTACCGCTGGAACGCGGCAATCTCTGGATCCAGGGGGGCATCATGCCGCCCATGGACACCAAGGTTGTCGTGCTCAGTCATCGGCCGGTCGCGCACCTAGAAGGCCTACCACCGGCGCGCCAGCGTCAGGTAGATCGTTTCACGGCTGCCGAGGTAGCAGAAGTCGGCGCCGCCGCAGCTCGTCACATAGCGCTTGTCGAAAACATTGCTCGCATTAACCGCCGCATGCCAGCGCTTGGTGTCGTAGTGAATGATCGCATCCGCGAGCGTGTACCCCGGCGTCTGCCACTGGTTGTAAGAATCGCCAAAATTCGAACCCGTATAACGCACGCCGGCGCCGAAGCCGAGGCCGGCTACCGGACCGTAGCTGATCGTGTAGTCCACGAGCGCCGAGGCGGCGTTTTTGGCCACGAGCGGCACCTGCTTGTCGAGATCCCCTCCGTTGCTTCGGCTCACGATCGGATCGGTGTACGCATAGGTGAAATTGACGCTGAGATTGTCATTCAAGCGCGTGATCCCCTCGAACTCGAGGCCGCGCACCCGCACCTGCCCGGTTTGGACGCTGAAGCCGATGTTCGCGGGGTTCGGATCCGGGGTCAGGGCGTTGTCCTGCGTCAGCTGATATGCCGCGACCGTGAACAGCGCCCGGACCTTGGGCGGCTGGTATTTCACGCCGGCCTCGTATTGGGTGCCGACCGCCGGCACGAAGGGTCGGCCCGCCACGTCGGTGCCGATGGTCGGGGTGAACGACCGGCCGTAACTCACGTACGGAGCGATACCCGTTGCGAACAGGTAGTCGACACCGACCCGGCCCGAGAACTTGTTGTCATGTTGCGGAGTATCGCCGCCGCCGAGAAGGTCCCGGGTATCCGTCGTGACGTGGTCCTCGCGCCCGGTCAGCGTGAGCGCGACCTGGCCCCACTTGGCGTGGTCCTGCACGTAGACGCCGGTTTGGTCCTGATGCGTGAGCGTGTGCGTGCTGATCGCCGGATCGGTGACCGGCTGTCCATAGACGGGTGCGTACAGATCGAGCGAGGGTGCATTGCCGAAGCCGACCGCCGAGTCATCGCGCGCCGTGGTGTAGTCGACACCGAGCAGCACGTCGTGGTCGATCGATTCCGTCGCTCCCTTCCACTGGGCGTTGGTGTCGACCGTAAGATTGTGCGCCGCGCTGTCGACCAGGTAGGTGTAGCGGTTGAGAGTGCGAAGGTCGGCTTGGAAGCCGCCGCCGTACACCGTGTTGTAATGCATGCTGAGGTCGGTGTATCGAAGCTCTTCGTGCACCGACCATGCGTCGTCGAACCGGTAGTTGACATCGTATCCCATGTCCCAGGCGGTCCGGTGGTAGGAGTCGTAATTCGGCTCTGAGGTGTAGGTGCTGGTGGAAATCGGGCCATTCGGATTCGGGAGCAGCGTTCCCTGCGAGGGCAGGAACTGCACGGCGGTCCCGGTGTGATCGTCTTGGTAATGACTCAAGAAGGTGATGGAGCCGTTGTCGGCGAAATTCCACGTCATCGCCGGCGCGAGCAGCGCGCGCCGATCATGATCATAGAGAACCTGCGCGTCGGTGTCGCGCATCAGCGCGGTCAATCGGTAGAGGACGCGGTCGGAGGATTCGACCGGACCGGTGCTGTCGAACTCCATTTGGCGCTGGGCGAAGGTTCCGACTTGCAATTGCGCCTCGCCCGACGCATCCGCCGAAGGACGCTTGCTCACCATATTCACGATACCCCCCGGCGGCGCCTGGCCGTAGAGCGCCGACGCCGGTCCTTTCAGGATTTCGATCTGCTGAAGCGCGTAGACATCGAGACGCGACTGCGCTTCGGCGACGGCCGCGGTCGGAAGCCGCAGCCCATCGAGGTATTCGGTCGGCGTGAAGCCCCGCAGCGTCAGCCAGTCGAAGCGATCGTCGCCGCCGTAGCTGCCGCTGATGATCCCGGCGGTATAGCGCGTCGCCTGCTCGAGATTCTGGATCTGCAGGAGCTGGATCTCGTCCTGGGTGACGACCGAGACGGATTGCGGGGTCTCGATCAATGGAATATCAGTTTTTGTCGCCGCCGTGGTGTCGATCGCCACGTAATTGCGCCGCGCCGTGACGACGATCTCGCTCAGGTCCTTGTTGTCGGTCGTCGAGCTCGAATCGCCGGTCGCGGCGGCGGTCGCGACGAGCGCCGGTGCCGCCAACGCAAACGCGATCAGAGTCGCAAGGCCGCAACGAACTGCTGGAATGGTCTCATTCATATCGCGCTCCATAAAATCAGGCGGATCCCGACCGCCCGTGCCAGAACACGCTAAACGGTTCTTCCGCCGGTGCATCCTCGAAAGGGTCGAAATCCGTCGGACTCGGGCCAAACGGGGCGAATGCCCGGCGACCCTCGCCAGGCGCGGCGTGGCGCGGCAGCAACGCCGGTTGCGCGGGAAACTCGCTGCCGAAAGGCGGCCGCCCTTGAATTCTCGGGATTGCAACAGTATTGTCACAGAGACATCGGCCATGGCGACTCACCATGACGCGTCTTCGTTTTCAGGCCAAATCGTTCGGCCCCGATCTAGATCGGGTACCGCGCGCGATCATATCGATTGCCGACGAATACCCGGCGGGCTTCGTCGATCCGCGGCACGCGCATCGCCGCGCACAACTCCTGTATGCGGTCGCGGGCGTGATGTCCGTGATCACCGACCAGGGCAGCTTCGTGTTGCCGCCGCATCGCGCACTGTGGATTCCAGCCGGCGCCCCACACGAGGTTTCCTGCCGCGGCCCCGTATCACTTCGGACGCTGTATTTCGAGCAGAACATCTGCGGCGCGCTTCCCGACCGTTGCGCGGTGATCGAAGTCTCGGATCTGCTGCGGGCGCTGATCGTCGAGGTAACGCGTTTTCATCTCGAATACGATACGAGCGGGCGGGAGGGACGAATCGTCGGCTTGCTGCTCGACGAAATCGCGGCCGCGAGAGGCGCACCGCTGCATGCCGCGATGCCGGCGGACGAGCGGCTGGTGCGGGTCTGCCGGACGATCATCGCCAACCCTGCGAGCGATGATCAGCTGGACGACTGGGCGCGGATTGCCGGCATGGGACGGCGCACGCTCACCCGATTGTTCCGCTCCCAGACCGGGATGAGCCTCGCAGCGTGGCGCCAGCAAATTCGCATGCTCGAGGCGCTGTCGATGCTCGCGATGGGGCGCTCGGTAACCGTGGTGGCCTATGAAATCGGCTACGACAGCCCGAGTGCGTTCACCGCGATTTTTCACCGCACCTTCGGCGCCTCCCCGAGTCACTTCGTCGGGCGCACCGGCGCGGCCGGTGAAGATGCCGGCGCGGCCGTCCAGCTCGGCGGCCGTCGGGCCCGAATCCGACGATCGCCGACCCGTTCGGAGCAGCAAGCGACGGTCGCGGACGCCTAAATTATCCGCCGTTGCGAGCATCTGCTCGGTGGGGCCGCCGCCGCGTCCGATGTTCGAGGTGAAAATCGCGGGGCCCGCCGGTGGATCGACGAACATTCCTTGAAGCTGCGATCGGCGCCGTCCTTGCGGCCGGGACCGAGAGCGGCGTCGCGGGCGAAGTCTCGTGCGGGCGCGATGGCATTGCGGCGCCGCTCACTCGCAAGATCCCCGAGGTCATCCACCAATTCGACCGCGTGCGCGTGGACGATTACGCGTGGCTCAAGGCGCCGAACTGGCTCGACGTCTGGCGCGATCCGGCGGTGCTCGACCCACCGATCCGCCGCCACCTGCAGCGCGAGAATACCTACGCGGACCGGGTACTCGCACCGACGGCCTCGCTTCAGAAGGCGCTCCTCGCCCAGATGCGCGCGCGCTCCGGCGGCGATGCGGAGCCGCCGCCCATCGCCGACGGCCCGTGGCTCTACTACCGGCGCTTTGCCCCGGGCGCCGAACACCCCGCCTACTACCGCCGGCCACGGGACGGTTCCGCTGCGGAGGAGCTTCTGCTCGACGTTGCACTGCGCGCCGCCGGCCACGACTACTTCGCGGTGCCCACCGTCTGCCACAGTCCCGACCATCGATGGTTCGCCTGGGCCGAGGACGATACCGGGTCGGAGAAGTTCCGGCTGCACCTGAAGGATCTGCAGACCGGCGAGATCGCAGCGCACACCATCCGCGACGCCTTCGGTCAGTTCGTGTTCTCGCCGGATTCGAATTGGCTGTTCTGGGTCTGGCGGGATGAGAACAGCCGGCCACGACGCGTGTTTCGGCGGCCCGTCCGTGGCTCGGACGACAGCCTGGTGTACGAGGAGACGGATCCCGGCTTCTACCTGCGGCTGTCGCGGCTGCGCTCGAACGCCTACCTCAAGATCCGTTTGCTGAACGGCCATACGAGCGAAGTCCGGCTGATCCCCGCCGCCGATCCGACGGCGACGCCCACTCTCGTGGAAGCGCGCACGCCCGAGATGAACTACGACGTCGAGCACTGGAGGGATCGATTCGTGATTCTCACCGACGCGGACGGCGCGATCGACTACAAGCTCATGTGGGCTGATGTGGATCGCCCGCAGCGCCGTGACTGGCGGGAATGGATTCCCATGCGTCGAGGCCGTTGCATCGAGGCAGTGATGGCGTTCCGCGATCAGCTGGTCCGACGCGAGCGCGTCGAGGCCAACCCGACCGTCATCATCACGCAATGGGGATCCTCGCAGGGGACGGCCCTGCCCTTCGATGAACCGGCCTACACGCTCGAACTCGACGAGCAATCGCCGTACGATGAGCAAACGATGCGGCTGAGATACGAGTCCCCGCGCCTGCCGCCCCGCTGGTACGACTGCGATCTCGCCGCCGGGACGCGCCAATGGGTCAAGGCCGCGACGGTACCGGGGGGCTACGATCCGCAGCGCTACGTGGTCGAACGCGACTACGCGAGCGCGGACGACGGTGCGCGCATACCGATCACGGTCCTTCGCCTGCGCCGCACACCCAAAGACGGCAGCGCACCGCTGCTGCTCTACGGCTACGGTTCGTACGGCTTTTGCATCGAGGCGCAATTCTCCGTTCCGGAGCTCTCGCTGGTTGACCGTGGCTGGGTGTATGCCATCGCCCACATCCGCGGCGGCGGCGCCAACGGGCAAAGCTGGTACCGGCAGGCCATTCTCGGTAACAAGAAGCGCACGTTCACCGATTTCATCGCCTGCGCCGATCGACTCATCGGGCGCCGCTATGCCAATCGAGACCGGGTGGTCATCTACGGCGCTTCGGCCGGCGGTCTGCTGATGGGTGCGGTCACGAACATGCGCCCGGATCTTTGGGCCGGCGTGATCGCCGAAGCTCCGTTCGTCGACATGCTGAACACCATGAGCGATCCGCGGCATCCCCTGGTTCCGCTGGCGCGGCCCGATTGGGGCGATCCGCTGGCGGATCCTGCCGCGTACGACTGGATTGCCTCGATCTCGCCGTACGAGAATGTGACCCGGAGGCGCTACCCGCCGATACTCGCGACGACCAGCGTGACGGACGATCGCGTCGGCTACTGGGAGCCTGCGAAATGGATCGCGAAGATTCGCGCGCTCTCGAGCAGCGCTACCCCTGCGATGCTGACGGTGGCCATGAGCGGCGGACACATGGGCCCGACGGGACGCTACGATGCGCTGCGCATGAAAGCGCTGTTCTGGGCCTTCGCCGATTGGTCGATCCGCCATCCGTGTCGCCGGGCGTGACGCGCGCGGCAACCGCGACCGCGCCCCGGCTCGGCAGCGCGTGGATCCTCATACATCGCTACGTCGGCCTCACCATCCTCGCATTTCTGGCGCTCGCCGCGCTCACCGGGATCGTGCTGGTCTTCGAGCAGGATCTGGATGCGGCCTTGAACCCGGACCTCTTCAGGGCCGACGGCGCCGCGGTGCCGATGTCCCCGGCCGAGCTCGTCCAGCGCTTCGAAGTTGGGCATCCCGACATCGCGGTCGTCAAAGTGCCGCTGTCGGTGGCCGCGCACCGCTCGCTCGTGCTCGGGGTCGAGCCCCGATCGAGCGTCAGCGGCGCGAGGCGCCCGCTCGGCTACGACCAGGTTTTCGTGGCGCCCGCCGGCGGCCGGGTTCTTGGCGTTCGGATGTCCGAAGGAGTCGGAGTCGATCGGCGCCACGCGGTGCGCTCCATTTATGAACTGCACACCGGTCTGCTCGCCGGACCCTGGGGCGAGCGCTTCATGGGCGTCGTATCGATCGCCTGGCTGATCGAAACCTTGATCGGACTGTACTTGACGCTGCCGCGGCGTGCGCCGCGACTGCGCAAGTGGGGCGCCGCCTGGACAATCCAGTGGCGCGGCAGCGTGCTGCGGGTGGTGCACGACCTGCATCGAGCCACGGGCTTATGGACGCTGGTCATTGCCGTCGTATTCGCTTATTCGTCGATCGCACTGGCGCTTTATTACGAGCTCTTCGTTCCGGTCGTCACGGCGGTCTCCCCACCGCACGCGAGCCCGTTCGATCAGCCCATGACACCGGGCATGCCGATCGCTGCGCAGATCGACTACGGCCGCGCGATTGCCGCGGCGGTCGAGCGCGCACACGAGCAAGGCCTTGCCTGGCGGCCGGCGGTCGCGACCTATCTGCCCGACCGGGGCTGGTACGGCGTGATGTTCACGCCGAGCGGCTTCGAGGAATATCGAGCGCTCGGCCCGATCACCTATTATTTCGACGGCCGCGACGGAACATTCGTCTATGCCGACGATGTCTACCGCGACAGTGCCGGGGCGATGGTGCTGCGCTCGATCTACCCGATCCACAGCGGCCAGCTCGCCGGAGGGGCCACGCGCTGGGCCGTGCTCGGCTTCGGGGTCGTTTGCACCCAGACGTGCGTCACCGGACTATGGATGTGGTGGCGGCGGCGGCCGCGCGCGCGGGTCAAGAGCGCCGTGATTTCGTCGACGTGAGGGCTCAGGACGGCGATTCGTAGCGCTCGATCCAGGCGGCGAGGTCGCGCTGGCGGCAGTCGCCGGCGCGCAGCTCGCGCCGCACGTCGGCGCGGTCGGCCGCGGAGTTCTGCTGACCGATGCGCACCTGCGTCTGGATGTCCTCGATGGCGATTTCGAAGCCCACGATGCCTTGAACGAGCCGTTGCGTGTACTCGCGGACGCCGTCCGGGCGCCATCGACTGTCACTCGGCTCCATCCGCTCGCTGAGCACCGTCACCATGTTCACCAGTGGCTCGGCACCGCTGATCATGGTGACGGCGCCTCGCACCTGCACGGTGACGTAATACCACGTCGGCACGTGCGGTGCCGTCCGGTACCAGTCCGGGCTCACGTACGAATGCGGACCGATGAAGCTCGCGAGCGCGCGACGGCTCCGGGCCAACGCCTCGCATTGTGGATTGCGCCGGTCCAGGTGACCGATCAGCGTACCGCGCGCTCCGCGCTCCCGCTCCACCATGAAAGGGATGTGGCTTGAATCCAGCTCGCCATCGAACGTGGCGAGCGTACCGAAGACGAGCTCATCGATCAGGGTGTACCCAAGGGTTGGATCGGCCGGTCGATAGTCGTCATTCACGTACATCGTCGCTCCGGGGTGGGATGTCCTGGCCGAATTTGAGCCGATCCGCCGGTGCTCTGTCTGCGTTCTTCGGGCCTGATTGGGTCGCGATCGGGCCATCCGCTCTGCAGATCGCGGGTTCGTCCGGGAGGCCGGCGCTGGTCGGAGCCACTGCTCTTTCAGGGCGCCCGCGCCGTGCCGCGCAATGGCCCGCGTCGGAATTCCGCGTTACCGGCGAAGACGGGCACCAGGAAAACGAGCGTCAGAGGAATGCACGCCACCACGATCGTCAGAATGCCGCGGTAACCGTGGCGGACGACCAATGCCGCTCCCCACGCGGGTCCTATCCCGAGTCCGATCGTCTGGATCGCAAAGACCCATCCGGTGACCCGACCGATCCGATCGACCGTCGCCACGACGCCCATGAGGTAGCCCAAGAACAGCATCGCGCACCCCATGAAGAGCGGCACGGCCCATTCGAACACCGATATCGCGATTCCCGACACCAAGAGCGACAACGTACAGGCGAAGGCCAGCGTCACCGCCACCACGATCGGCAAGATTCGTCCGAGCCGCCGGCCCAAGGCTGCGGTGAGTATCGACGCCGCCGCGCCCACGAGTTGACTCACGCTGAGCACGCCGCCGACCTGCGAGGTCGTCAGTCCCGCATGCCGGCCCATTTCCCCCAGAAACGGCCAGAGGCCACCCCATGCGATATAGAACGCCGCGGTCGCCAACAACAGGCAGACGGTTCGACCGATCGGCGGCAGCGACGCGTCGGCGGCTCCCAACGACCCAGCCGGCACGTCCAGAGAGGGAAAGCGATTGCTCAACACGAGTGGCAGGCACGTCATGAGCGCGAGACTCAAGAATACTGCCTTCATCCCGCCGGCCGCCGCCAACGCCGGCGCGACCGCAAAGGCCGCAGCGAATACCAGCATGGACAGCGTGTTGTAAGTACCCATCAGACGCTCGGGCTCCGGCAATCCGGTGATGGTTGCGGCCATCGTCGCGACCGCCATCCCTTCGGCCGCGCCGGCGAGCCCGCGAACGACGGCAAGCCACCACAGTCCCAATGGGACCATCGAGGCCAAATCGCTGATCAACAGCAGCGCGAGGGCGAGTCGTGCCATCCGCCGATGCGCGCATCGCCGCACCAGGAGCGACACCAGCGCCGCGCCGGTCGTGGCGGCGAGCATCTCGGCAGTCAGTATGTTACCGGTAACCTGGGTCGAGTATCCGAATCGGGTGATGTAGAGCGTCACCAGCATCGGCTTGAGACCGGCGACCATCACACCACTGAGCCCGGTCGTGATCAGGGCGGCCCAGGCTCCGAGCGAGATCGGCGGCTTCGATGGAGGCATGGAGATCTCGCGGCGGAGAGGCACTCGATTATAGGTATGCACGTTCTCGAGCGGGGGACGGATCGGGCCGGATTTCGCTGACATCGGGCCAAACGCCCCATTGACTGTAATCGCCATTTGGCATGCTCGCGAACGAACCGATCACTTTGACGATGCGTTGCGCCAAAGCCCTTAATGAAGTTTCACCGCGGGGCTAGGGCGCTCGGAAGCACGGAACAGAAGGCTGCGCCAAAA
>Ga0182030_10004859_pt1 | contig 28719 bp, 25 predicted proteins | sample 812S3MmetaG_FD_121299 | JGI IMG/M metagenome (GOLD analysis project Ga0182030, IMG submission 121299) | Permafrost microbial communities from Stordalen Mire, Sweden - 812S3M metaG (Illumina Assembly) | ecosystem: Environmental > Terrestrial > Soil > Wetlands > Permafrost | place: Sweden...
GACATGTTCATCTGTTCCCAAAGGAATGCGATTCTCTTAGACTCTGTGCTCATAGCGCTTACGGATCTCGAAGACGCCCGTGAGGTTTCCTTTCGCACTGCCCTTCGGGCATTCATGCAGCGCACGTGGCCTCCCGTTTCGCACCTCCATCAAAGAAATTTATGAGTATTTAGTGCGGTGCTCAACTCCCCTCCTCTTCCCTCCCCTCCGAACGTGATCACAAGTCAGGCTACCTTCACCCCTACAATATTTCAGAAAATTATTCATACTCTTCTGTCTATTGTCTTTGCGCTCGTTCAATACGACCAATTCCCAATGGAAATTGCTGCCGTACCTGGCACAGAGCCTTCTCCAGAGCAATTCCTTCAGAGACGGGGCAAAACTCGAAGTTGGCCGCCGAGGGAGAAAGGAATTGTATACAACCCCGAAGATCAATCTCTCAGGATCCGCAGAATTAAAAAAATCGAAAGGGAAAGGTCTAGTAAGTTTTCCGGTTACAGATTTAACAGCTGAAAAGGTACTAATATTTGAACCCCCTTTGCAGAACCCGATTCAACAACCGAGTACATGTGCTGTGTGCTACCGTCTTCTAGTATCATCAATGTCTTCGCGATCAAGAACCCGAGAAATAGCGAGGCGGTCACTGAACACAACGACGAGGAAGGTAACATTTTCATCGGGCGATTGAACCTAGAGAAATTGGGCATGAAGGACCAGTTCTCGCGAATGTTTGGCCAGTTAAAGACTCTATATATCGTCAGAAGTAATCTTCCTAAGAGTAATGGGTGTCATGGATAGCACGTGGAGGAACTTTGTGGGGTGTCTATGGATCTTTACAGGACAGGGTTCCTCGGACTTTCAGTATCAGACACAAAATCGATACATGTATCACTTTATGTAATACTTCCTGTTTCAAGAAAGCCTTCAGTAATAATCGACCAATTTAGATAGATACTCTATCCGTATTGAAAGTGTATTGGAATATAATATTCCCAAGTTAAATACTAGGTACACCTATGTGCTGTATTTTTGAGTGGGCTCCCTCGACTAAATCACTTGAACATAAGACCTGCAGGATCTTTCTAGGTTAGGGCGTCGACGCCATATACTACGTTTCCCCTCACTAAAGATTTCAGCCGCGCTTCAGCCTAAGACAATTTTAACGACTCACATTTCTCAAGTCAATACCGGACACCGACCCCGTCAAGGATATCACATTTTCCAGTCTAATTTTGAATGAGGCAAGTTAAGTGTATGTGAAGGTTTCTGTCATGGACGCCTTATTTGCATTTTGAGATCCAAGTCACGGCCGAGGATCTTCTACGTATCAACCCACCAGATCAAGTGAAAGTATATTTGGTTTTCTCTCTCGTCAGTTTTGGCCTAGTTTATATTTATGGCACGTAATCTTAGCACATCTTCAACTTCCTCCAGAAAGCTACCCCTCGACATCTAGTTGAAATAAAAAGAATGTTAAGACTAATCTAACATGTCATATCTTTTGCTAACACTACGCTGAGCTGTTTCATAACAACACCGTGGCGACATTCTTTCAGTTGAGACTATGATACAAGGTCAGCCAAGTCAAAGTAAAACTTAAATCGAACTTAGACTTAGATTTTAATTCAAACTTAGCAAGTTTACAAAAGACTAAACTTATAAAAGTTAAAGTAAAAGTTAAAGTTAAGTTGGTAAATTATTATATATTCTTAACATAGACCAGTATTAGTTCTAATACGAACTAGTATCTACTATCACAAGATATATTTATTAACTTAAATTTTGATAGAAGTAACAGCGGTCACCTTATCACTTAATTCTTCTCAATACAAAAAAAGATGCGCCCACTGCTTTTGAATTCCCCCACCGTTCTCATTAAAGAGGAGCCGAAAAGAGAGAGAAGCTTATGGGTTAGGGATTTGGACTTTCCCTAGAGGGTTCAAATGTATTTTTAAGATAGCGTTTGAGACTGGGTCTTGGTTGGTTTCCTTATTCAGTATTGTCACTAGTTCTGATTTATTAAAAAGTAAGGTAGTTGAAAAGTAACGATTTTAGTACCTATGGCTAGGTACTCTCTGTCATACCCCCCACCTCTCTCTCATCTTTCCTATAATATCCCCCTTCCATTCGTTTCTTAAATCGCTCTATGTCCTAGACTAACCTAATCCGGTCAGTTTGGAAATTCTATAACTCGGTAAGTGAGTAGCATCCAAATTTGACAGATACAGGGGAACATGCCCATCTAGCTTCTGCATGACTGAAAAAGAATAGATGAGGGCGCCGATGCAAGGTAGGTGTTTATCAGTCAACTGGGCAGGGAACAAGTGTGAAGTTGAACGGAGCAATCATCTTCTTTCCGCATCTTGGGCAATCTCCCAATCCATAGCCCGGGGAGTGGCAATGGGGATCTTCGCAATGGGAATAGATTTTGTTAGCTTTACAGGAGATGCAAATCATAGTTGTGGAATGGCACGAGGAGATAAAGGGTTAACAAAAACTTGGAAGTATTTATGTACTGGAGAATAGGACTTGAAGAACTGCTAGATTTCAGGGCTATTGTATTTAAGTCCACGAGAATGGGATGATGGGATGCCCTAAAATTTTAGATCATACTCTAGGTAGGAATGTTTGGAATTGTGTAGGAATTAACGTCTAGTCAGATCGCGAGTATAAATCACATATCAAGAACTTAGGGTCTCAGCTAATTCCATTGCAATTTGTGTACCACCTGTACTCCTCATCTCAAAATCCATGCGAAAGCCAAATCCTCCCACCATCTCCAATATAATTATCTCCAGACCATATTCTCAAATCCACGCGATAAACCTTTGCACCTCCTCTCACCCCCGTTCCTCTCCCACTTCATTACTTCCTATTATTGAATTTCCAAGCATCACACGCAGTCCAAGGCGTGACACTCCTATCATCACCTCGCCACGGCTCACATCCCTCACAGCGGCTGTGGTCGCAAGTAATACATACATTCATGCCCTTACCGCCATTTCGAGTTCCGCACTATCATCGTGAATTAGCTTTCAAATTACAAAACAAAGCCTATAAAATCGAAACAACCGAGTATTAGAGATCAGGATCTGGGGAAGGGAATATGGATGGGAATTTGAGGGAGGGGGTTTGGTACGATCATGTTTGGGGCGTTGAGCTTGTCTTTGTGGGCTGGACATGGGCACTTCCCGGCGAATCGACAGCATACCCAATCTGATTTTGCGAGGGCTTCTTTGGTTTCGGCGGAGAGGAAGGACATAGCGGTGGATGTAACTTGGTTGCCTAAGGTGGCAAGGGATTGGGTGGAGTGTAGATTGGTTTTGGATTAAGGGCTGATATAGTTGTTTAATGTCAGTCTATTAGGGTGCGTCTTGATCACTGACTGGGCTCAAGTTCAGTATCGTATTGTGTTGTGTAATCAAGAAGGAAAGAAAATGAAGAGCGGAAGAAAGTTGTCTTTAAATAGAGATCGGAACAGGGCTATGTGAGCAAAGAACTATTTCCCTCACATTGAAGATAAATGAGCGAGAGATGTGCAAGTGAACAGAGAGATCTAGTAATAGCTGAGAACCTTTATGATGTTTCTTAAGGTGAACTGTAATCTTCACTAGACAGTGAACAGTTCCAGAAAAAGGTTCTTATTTCACAAGAACAAAAAGAAAAAAGTTTGCTTGAATATTTGTGAACAGGAAAATTATGAGAACAGACTACTGAATCTGCTAGCAAGTTCTCAATGATCATTGTAAGATCATTCAAACATATATGCTTTCAAAATCATTGACCTAGGCTTTGCTATAAGATCACGACTGGATAGTTCTATAGAAACTCTTTGTGAAGATCTTATAAAAGTTTCAGCTCTTTGACTGTTATTTTTGGGTTCCGTTTTGACACAGATCATGGAGATTTGTAGAATATGAGACTTTACATTAAGAACGATCGATACGGCTGCACTCGGAGACTGGAGTTTTAAAATTCCAATATGCGCCGCAGAATCAGTGGAACAGTCTAAATTTCTTTCATTATATACCCATCTCTATCTACACCACCCCCTTTACTCCAATCTATCAAACAGCTTACTCCCAAACTTCCACACCTGATCAATCACCAAATTCTTCCCACCCTCCCCCATCTCCTCCCCAATAACCACCAGGTCCGCATCCGCATCACTCTCCAAACAACCCTTCACCCCATACAAGCCTAACATCTTCGCCGGCGTCTCCGTAACCGCCTTCAACGCCTGGGGTATACTCGCGCCACTCCAATTCAAAAAATTACTCACGCACTCAATCAATGTAATTGTGCTCCCAGCAATCGTTCCCTCGGTACCCTCAAGAATTAACCTTGACCCCGTCTTAATCAACCTTCTCCCATTCGTCCAATCATATATCCCATCCGGTAGACCAACAAGATGCATAGCGTCAGTCACGAGGATGAACCCGTCAGGATGGGCATTGAAAGCGATTTTTACGGATGTGGGGTGCAGGTGGATCCCATCTGCTATGACGCCGAAATAAGGACGAGGGAGGGACTCAGCGATGCCGAGGACGCCGAAGACGCCTGGGTTGCGGTGATGGAGAGGACGCATCGCGTTGAAGAGGTGGGTTATCATTGTTGCGCCTGCGGCGACGGCGCGGGATGCGTCTTCGTAGGTGGCTTCGGTGTGTCCGATCGAGTAGACGATGCCGCGGGATGTGAGTTCGGGAATAAGGTGGGTCATGTTGCCTAGTTCGGGGGCGGCGGTGATTTTCTTGACGAGGGGTGGGCGAGGGGTGCCGTCTAGGGGGGAGATGGAGGGGTTGATGTTGGAAGCACCATAGCAGGCTTCAAGGTCGGAGAAGGTCTGGGCTTCTATGAGGACTTCGGAGGGGTGGATGCCGTTTTTGGTTTTGGAGATAAAGGGGCCTTCGATGTGTGCGCCGAGGGATTCGGAGCCATCTTCTGGGATGCGGTGGGCGCCTGATGGCCCTAGATGTGGAAGCACCTATTTCGCGATTAGAGGTGACCTTCTAAGTCGAGTAAAACTCGTACATGTTGGTAGACTTCTTTCCTACTGGATGTGACCGTCGGTAGATATGATGTGATGCCGGTTTGTACCAGCAACCTGTTCATCTGCCTCAACATCTTTCCATAACTCAGCAGATCGTCTGGAATAGTTGAGAAATTGAACCCAAATGCGCCATTCAATTGAACATCAATTAGACCCGGGGATATTATCCGTCCTCCAAGATCGATGGTCTCATCTGGGACAGCATTTTGTCCATAGAATGCTTCCTGACTTCGCACAATCTTTCCCGTAAGGGATGAGACCCAGAGGTCTTGCTCTACCAAATCATCGCCCTTGACTAAACGACAATTCGTGAATTTCGTGATTCTTTCTTTCTTTCTAGGAGGACTGATAGCAGAAGGCATTATGAAACAATTCTAGAAGATAAATTGATACAGAGGAGAAAATATAGTGGTGTACACCACAAATACCTTTGAAGACTACATAATCAAATGACATGAGATTTTTCTCAGACCAAGAGATTGACTTAAGAGACTTTTGGTTTCGACCATGACATGACTCCATGTGACTCTGATAGTGGATGGAAAGTGGGAGGTGAACGTGCATAGGAACGGTGGGTGGTAAGATCTTCTAGAGATGTAACGTTGGATCCGCGGCACCGGTCGCCAGAGTTTCAGGGGTGGGATGGAATGGATACAACCATCAAAATGATATGAATGTTCGCCACCTGCCAAGAAAGATAGAGATACGGCGAGAATCAGCTTGAGAAAGACTGAAAGACAATTCACCAGGTAGAGAAAGACTGCTCATGCAGGTAGGTGAAATTGACTTGAGGGTAAAATCAACATGGTCGCGGGGTAAATTCAGAAGAGGGGTAAAATACCACGTGACCTCTATCAAACGGACCGATTGCAAGCGACTATGTTATCGAGATGTTACACAGTTGCCGCTCCTCCAAAGTGGATTCTCACGTTGCAATTTCATATCTGAATATGTTCTTATGCGCCGAATATCGAAGAAGCGACGTTATCCCGAGCTTATACCCCACCATAAGACGTGATCGTAACCTCTCGTCACGACGGCCGCTCGTAAGGTCCTGGTGAAGATGGAAACAACGGAAGATGAGTTGGATCCGATATGGAACGATCTGGATTGGTGAGCCGTCTTGGAAGATGGGGAAATAAGGGGCTGACATGGCGTCTAGGGCGATGGGACAATGCTTTATGATGGTTTGCAAGCCTTTCCTATTTAGGCCAGATCTGATCTTCCCTACCCCTTGATCTGAGCCGGAAGATCCATCTGGTAGCTATGGTTCTTCCCGGTCGCTGGGACTACCCTGAAGCACTGTAAACAATCCTACTGACATTCATAGGGATGGGAAGGAACGGAAGTCACTCCGCAGATACGGACTTTGATCGAGGACCATCATTTGGGTGCAATTTTATTGACCACTAAGAATCTCAAAAGTATACACTGATTTCCTGATTATTCTAAGATGCAAAGAGAGTAATATGTACCGAAATGCTCTACTTCTTTCTAATACCACTCCCCCTTGTCGCGCTGACTCTCACCTGCATTGGTATCCTCTCTTATGTCATGTGATATGATCTTACCTCGCCGCCTCTTTCACTCATATTGACTAACCTCTGCAGCCGCTCACGAGACAGCAAAGTTGGTTCAAGAACTTCAGACAATCGCTCACCAAGCCGGTCATCCTGTCCCACTGCTCATCGCGCTCGATCAAGAAAATGGTGGTGTCAATAGCCTCTTCGATGAGGACTACATCTGCCAATTCCCGAGTGCCATGGGAGTGGCGGCCACGGGATCTCCTGATATCGCATACGAGGTGGCCAATGCTACCGCGAAAGAGGTCTCTGCCGTTGGTGTCAACATGATTATGGGACCTGTCCTTGATGTTTTGACAAACGCGAGATACCAACCATTAGGCGTAAGGGCCACAGGAGACGATCCCCAAGAAGTGTCTCAGTATGGTATTGCTGCTATGAACGGGTACAAGGATGCTGGTCTCACGACTTGTGGGAAGCATTTCCCTTCCTACGGCAACCTCGATTTTCTTGGTTCTTCACTTGATATGCCCATTATCACAGAGACACTAGAGCAATTGAGCTTAAGTGCTCTAGTACCATTTCGGAATGCGATAAGAGAAGGATTGGATGCTATGATGGTTGGGGGCTGTGCGATCGCAAATGCCGGGATGAATGTTATGCATGCCTGCTTGAGCGACCAAGTCGTGGATGAGTTGTTACGGAATGACCTCGGCTTCAACGGTGTCACTATCTCCGAGTGTCTTGAGATGGAAGCTCTAAGTCACGACATCGGCGTCCGAGGAGGAACAGTCATGGCAGTCGAAGCTGGCTGCGATCTCGTACTCTTGTGCCGCTCGTTTGCGGTGCAACAGGAAGCAATTTCAGGGCTCAAGCTCGGCGTCGAGAACGATATGATATCACGCGATCGTATCAATGTTTCTCTTAAACGAGTCCTTACTCTTAAGTCAAAATGCACGTCGTGGCAGAAGGCGCTCAACCCGCCTGGCATAAATTTCCTATCAACTATACATCCTAGTCATCTCGCTTTATCAACCAAGGCATATGACGGCTCTATCACGATCATGAGGGACAAAGGTCATCTCCTTCCCCTCTCAAATACTTTATACGCTGAGGAGGAGCTGCTGCTTCTTACACCACTAGTGAAGCCGCTTCCCGCTTCGGCTGCCACCAAAACTTTGAATGAGAGCGGAAAGCCGGTTGCGAATGAACATGATAAATGGATTCATCGATCGTCGATCATGAGTGGTGAAGGTGTATTCCGAGAATTAGGGAGAGCACTAGCTCGTCAACGCCACGGAAAACTCCTACACACTTCCTATACTGCCAATGGTGTACGACCAGTCCATGAAAACTTAATCAATCGAGCCTCGTGCATCATCATTGTCACCGCGGATGCTAACAGGAATTTGTATCAAAATGGGTTCACAAAGCATGTTGCCATGATGTGTTCTATGCTAAGCGCTGGTGGCAAGAAGAAGTCATTGATCGTCGTTTCCGTTAGCTCGCCATATGACTTCGCGATGGACAAGTCAATAGGTACTTATATTTGTACCTTCGACTTTACAGAGACGGCCATGTCTGCTCTTGTAAGAGCTCTATTTGGTGAGTTTGTACCTCAAGGCACATTGCCAGGGACTCTGCGAAAGAGCAGGAAAGTTCAGAAATCAAGGCAGCACTGGCTGGTTGAGAGTTGGAATCGAGATCGGGACCACAGAGGCCTTCAAGCACTCATCAAAACCATCGAGAAAACTGCGCCGCCAAATCAAGTTTGTGCCTTATCTGGCGCTTCTGCGGCATCATTTTCAGTCGTAAGTCCCCCGCTGTCAATATCATGAACAACTAGCTAATGATCGAAGTCGAATCCAAGATTCGAAGGCGAGATCATAGAAGAATCTCACTATGTAGTCCGTAACAGTAGCACTCAAGCTCTCTTTGGGTTCTGCTCAACCTACTTTTACACCAGCACCTCCCTCGGCCAGATCGGCGCCATCTTCGTCGACCCCGCGAAACGCAACCTCTCAATCGGGCACTCCCTCCACCAACGCGCCGTCCGCGGCCTTCTCCAAAAACGCAACATCAAAAAACTACAGCTCGGTCTCGGCCTCCCAGGTATTTATCTCGGCATTCCAATGTCTGATCTCTCGGAAGGTGCGAGATTGAAACGCTGGTTCGCGACGAATGGATGGGATATCCAGTCTCCGCGATTGTTGTATACACTCACAATTAGAAATCTGAATAATTGGGCCCCGCCGGAGGGATTGCTGCAGTCGATTCAGAGGGTTTCATTTGCCTTTGATCTTATTCATGGACGAGATAACTCCGAAACAGTTCTTGACCACGTGAAAGCCAACGCCAGTCCCGAGGTCCTCGAGCTCTACCGCCTTGCCCTCGAAGACTCAAAAGCGTGCGGTATCGTGCGCGCTAAATCCCCTGTCGATGGCGCGTTAGTTGGAACCGTAATCATCTGTCGTCAGGAAACGTCCTTAGCAACTTATATGCCGGTTATGCATTCAGCTGGAGAAAGTGTTGGGGGAATTTTGGCGCCGGTTGTGCCGAATAGTCCGCAGGCGAGTATCGTGTTACAAGGCTTAGCGCTGTTGGGAATCAGACAGAACAAGGCGCATAGAAGTAGTGCTTGTGTTTTGAATTGGGTAAGCGCAGAGGAGAGGGATACGCTGTTGGGGATGGGATTTGATGTTTTGGATGCGTTTGAAGAGTTGAGTTGCAAGCCTGAGAGGGTGAGTACTTTCGTTTCTCGGTGACTTGCTCCAAGTACTGATCTGAGATCAGTTCAGTGAAATGAATTTGGGATGAGATGGGTTTGAACACTATATTCTATAAGGTTGGAAATACGGTTCTTTCTAGCCAATGAAGTTATAAATGCGCCTCTTGACCGTTAGGGTGAAATGATACACGACTCTCCAGTCCTATACCGTTTTGCTCACTTCTTCTATGCACTGAGAAGCTAGTGAACGATGTGTAGATTAAGAGAGATACCGCCACTGTCTGCCATTGCATATTGCGGCAAGTAAGATTCCCTCGATCAAAGAAGAAAGAATACGGACCTGGGATCTGCAAATGCCGCGCCTCCATTGAGGCTCGTTCTCTTGCTTATCTGCATATTGTCTGGTATTCTATTTAAAGTTAGGGTTGTAACAAAGGATTCTCCAGGGGCTGAGGCTTGAAACGTCAGACATGTCCACCAATCAAGCCACCCATGTGCAAGATTATAGGATTGACTTTACACCGATAAACCTTGAATATAATTCTGAAGGATCCAAGGATGCTTAGGTTATCTGAAAAACACCTGATCTCCTAGTCAGACTTTTGAAGCTGCGAAAAGTAACCTTCTCTTAGGGGCGGGCTGCGCCCAATTGCACTGCTTTCAATTACCACCCATGTGTTGAACAGCTGTTTCTAGCAGCAAATTGCGCAATGTGAAGGATTCTTATGAGATGTGCAGTGAACCCTCCCAATTTTTCACCCGATTATTAATTTCCGCCATGTTCGATACATCCGCAAGCTTAGGGAAGACAAGCAATCCTCCCGGGTTGTTGATCCATTTCTTCCAAGCATTCTTTTTTCAAGTCTCAATGGTAAAGGATCGAGCCGCAGGCTTAGAAGGTGCCATCAATTCTGATGGCCTTTCTGCGAAGAAAAATCTTTGCTGAGAGCATAATAATAGAATCTCATGCTCATGTCATCGATATCAAGTATAAGTACCACTTGACGGCAAAAGGAAGGACACAATCATCAAGCAATCTTTCTCAACCACTCAAAAGCTTCTCTACCGCACTACAATCACACTTCTTTCAATTACTCTCCAAACCCCTTCTGCGGCGCATAAGGTATCCATCCCTTCACCAAAACCAACTAACAACTCTCACAACCTCAACCCCTCAAGATGCGTACCCCTACTCTCATATCTCTCCTCTATCTCTCCCTCCTCGTCAACTCCCTCCCTCACTCCATTCCCAGCCCTCCAGACACACCCGAATCCCATCTCACACGCCGCTCCGATCCGCCCGCAACCTACCACCCCATGCACAACATGGGTAGTAGCGGCGGACCATCTCAGCACTCCAACCAAAACCCAGAAGACGATCCCGAAACAAGCCGCACTGGCATGTTAACCGCAGCGCAGAAACAAAAGGGCAAAGCCAAGAATCAAGATGAGATACAGGAGCCTGAGCCAGTACTCAAAGAGGGGAAGGAGAAGAAAAAGGGAAAGAAAGGGCCTGCGACGAATTTGAATACGTTTGATGAGGCGGATGAGGCGGAGAAGGGCCAGAAGGGAGGAAAGGGCAAGAAGAAGGATGGAAGTAGTGGTGGCGGGACGGATTCTTCCACGAGTATGGGGCCGAGTACGTTGGATGATGTGGGATATTTTAGTCCAGATTCGAGTGATTCGAGTGAGAAGGATAAAGGGTGTTGCGTCATTGCCTAGATATGAGTTTTCTTACAATCTTTTGGCATGCAAAGACTTAGAACTTGGATATTGGAGTTAAGGCGTTTAAAGGCTTGAGGTTTTTGTTTTTGTTTGGTCGCTGGGAAAAGTCCCGTCTTTGGTCTGCCAATGTAGGAGTTGAGGCGTTTAAAATACAGAATTGTTTTTACTTCTGAAAATGTATTCTAGTACTTCCTTTCAATATTTTGGCTTCTCCATTCTATCTGATTAATTGAATGTCCGCTAGATCAAGACTTAATGTCGTGGCCTACAGCAGTGATACCCCATAGGGTCTAAAACAAGCCCAAACCAGAACGAGATAACTTAAAACCATTCTGGGATAGATTTGGTTACTTTTGACTGATTTAATATATTTGAAAGAGAAGAAGGCAGGCAAATTCGGGCTCATGAATGCATGATAATCATGTAATTTCTCCACCCATAGAACTCGTCAGATACAAATGGAGATCGATGGTCACAGAGTATTTTGTGACTACTAAAATCGAACCACGCTAGGCCACTGTTCATCGCAAGAGGCCCCACCCAGTCCTAATATGGGTAGATTAACAGCAGATGTTCTAAATTTCAATAGTTTGATATGAAAAAACTAACAAAGATACACATTCTATCCTGGGAGAAATTGAACAAATCGATATTATCTTGTTATCAATACTATATTTTTAGATGCAGTTGCTTTCAAAGCTGAATAAAAAGTTTATTTGTTTGCTATCAAAGATCAGCAGATATTTTCAAGCTCAATGACGATTAGTTTGAGATTCTATTAGCGTTTCTTGCATAGGCTTAAATTTACTGCTATATATTTGAAGAACAACAATAATCAGAATTAGAGGCTTCGGAGTATGAACGAAAACCAATGCTCTGGTCTTTCAAGAATATGAAGATAGCCTGCTTTTGGTTTCTTTGGTTGTTTAAATCCACAGGCCAAACAAATTGAACATAAATTAGACATGGTCCCACGTCTAATACGTCAGACACTTCATTTATATGTCTTCTAATTGAGGCAAAGTATTTATATAAATTCGACTCAGAACTCAGTGCGTAGTTTCGACTTAAGTGTATGCAAGTCCTGCTGTCATTCCACCTCTTATTGTCAATGATCACAAACAACCTAAAGTCAAAAGCTAGAATGTTTACGTCATCCTAGACAGATAGCATGAAATAGAGAATACGCAATTAAAACTTGCTAGAAACGACGCACGAGAACATGTTAACGGGGTGAACATTTCTTAGTTAAACTTTGCGATAGGATAAATTCTTGGAGATGGAAGAGAGGAAGTGAGCCAACTTTCGTAGTTGGTAGAACCAATCCACCGGCTACTTCGATATTGTAATGTACAAGTGTTTGGGGATTTATGATATAGAAAATGAATTGCTAGAAGTTCCCAACGCCTATATCTACATGAAACCTTATCGTCTTGTCAGGATATTGCAATGCAGGAGAAGCTTTAATTGCTGCTATGGAATTCCTGCCCGCTTGATTAACTGGATATTTTAGTAAATTAAATTACTCTTAATCACTCTATGAATAAGGAAAATGTGGTGGCTATCTTCACTATAGGTTAGTAGTAGTGTAGACATAGAGAAGCCTGTTATCATTCCTACTTCCGTTGTCATTACTGTGGTTGATCACAAGCCTGATGCAGAAAATGTCGAATTTGCGTATCACCAAATATGTAATATACTAGAGAAAGTGAGAGTTTATTATTGATTCGTCCACCTTTCCCTTTAAATTTTCTCTCTAGAAGGGGTGATTGTGTTGTTTTTATAGATGATGTTTTCATTGGCAGTGTTTTCCTTATATGCACATCCTTTCATTGTATATGATACTGAAAATGATAAAGTCTAAATCCTCTTATTTAGCAATATACAAGCTGATTTATCGGTTTACTTTCATTGATTGCCTATAAACAAGGATCGCCACCTTTCTTTCATTCCTCGTCTACACCACAAGTAATACTAAAGCCTCCCAACGATGCTTGCCCTTCGGAACTATCGAACCAGCCTTATTGCCATCCTTGCCGTAATCTCCTGCTCCATTGCACATTTATGCCCCAACAAGTGATGACTATCGTATTCAACTAACGTGAAAACAAATGATCTCACATCTGCTGTTAATGGAATATACACTGAGTACTCGTGCATGCCCTAACATGCTTTGGGAGGAACTTCTACTTTTTGCGGAAGTAGCTCTCCTTAGTAGTTCGCTTGTTTATGAGCGTTACCATAGGAAAAAAGCACCTTCCTAGCCTCATTCATTGATCTTCAGAGTGACTTCTACTTGAAGTTTCATGCATCCGGGTACTACATTTGGGGATCCCGCGAGGAAGCACTTTCTGTTTACGGATTTTGATTTTGATTATATACTCGAGATAGGTCTTGAAAAATACTTCTATCCTCTCAATCTCTACGTTATTTTGTAAACTTGCAAATTGTTGAGAATATCGAATTTCAGGCCATGTAATATATCACGTGTTCTCGCATGGCACAAGTACTGACCGCACCAGCCGCCTGGCAGTACAGAGGTCAGCTTATTCAAAAGTTTCGTTTTACTGTATTGCTTTATTTTGTACACAACCCAATACCGTTTGTACGAATACCAACTAGGTGTGACTCGTGACATGTCGCACTGTTTAGCGATATACAGGGACCGAATAAAATCGAAGACCTTTCCTCCCTCCTTCGAGCAAAAATCAAGAACTATCGCTACGACTACGGGGATTTCAATTGTTAATAGGCGAGCACCATTATTTTCGACGTGCTGCTTCAGCATGGGGTTATCCTGAGGAAGGACAGCCTATAGAATCCCGTTTTTCATGATTGTTGAGTGAGCTGGGGATAAATTGGGGTCATGTCTCGAGTCTCGGTACTCTTTGCGCAAAAACGGTCGAAATCGCTCGCGATTAACTTCAGGATACGGATGGAAATGCTTTTGGTTAAACTATATCGAATGAGGATACATATACTACGACAGAATCCCGCCTCCCTCCCGCCAGCCACCCATCATCCCTAGATTTACCATTCAATCCACTCAGTTGCCATTAAATCTACCTATGCCATCATGCTTTCGCGCAAAACTCTTGGATCTAATACCAAGCGAACATATATAGCAGTCCAATTGTCAAGGAAATTCGCCAGAATAAAATAGTAACCACAGTCTGGCTCGCACTCGATTTTGTTGTTTCGGTAGGTACAACTGTGAGCGACACCGTGGTCGAAGGTGCTACCGTGGGGGAAACTGTCGGGCCTGAGGCCGGAGCTTGAGAAGTTGAGCTTACTGCTCCCGTGGTTGAGAACTCTGCGTATGTGGGAAAGGTGGTAAAATAGCCTCTTGAAGCATCCTCGGACGCCCAGGAGCTATACTTTTCATTGACCGATTGAGCATTCTGAGCGAGGACCGTAATTGTGCTTCTATTTTATCATGTTACTTGGCTAAACCATAATAAGTGTCTTTTAGATCTTACCCAGAGGAATCTGTGGCTCCAGGATAAACACAGCCGAATGTTCCGTCAGTTATGTTAACACATGTATCATAATGACTGCAGCACCAACCTCCACCGCAGTCGGTGGGGTTGAGACCACAAATTAAGTTGATGGAACGAGGTATGAGGGCGTTTCCATGATATCTAGCTTGCTCCAGACCCTGAGATAAGGCTGAGAGGAAGACTAGAATGTATACTAGAGAGTAACCGAATATATTAAACATGATAGTGTTTTTGTTTCCCCTTAGTAAGCTGGAATATTTCTTCTTTCCTATGATGATGAAGAGTTATCGGGAGCTATATTTAGTTCTTGATATCATATTGTGTCAACCGCTGCTCCGGTGGCTTGGAGAGACGTCTGATTATGATCTTATATCACACAAATTATGTGTTGCATGATACTTTCAGAGAACTCGAATGACTTTGAGACATTAGGAAGTGCTTGTCTTGGCTGAAAAGTACGAATGGGTTTCCCTTTTAATGCTCACGCCATATTTGCCTCCCTACCATCTGTCTGTTTTTCTCGCTTAACATTGCTGAAATAGGCTAGAAGAAACAAATACTTGAGCCGTTGAAAGATGTGAACTTGTGGCTCTTAGGCTGGGACGCCGTGCCTGTATTCTAATCAGATAGAAAATCTCGGAAACGGCAGTCGGTGCTCCTTCGAAGGATTTGAAAAATTTCTCGTGGGGGGGTCATTCAAGATCTCGAGGCAGAAAAAACAATATTATTGTTACAACTATTTTATAGCAGAAATTCACGTTTATTGTCAGTGCTGTTTTCATTTGACGAGTATTCTAGCGAAGCTTTATCGACACATCAACGGCCTCTTTCATCATTTTCCAATCATCCTCAAGCGCCGCCTCCGAGAATGCATCGTTGAGTGATCCACCATTACTGTTTTGTAATCTTAAACCATCAATAATTGGAAATTCTGAAGTCTCAGGCAACCTGTAATTGATCCGTGTGTAAAAGCACGTTGCGATAAGAACGAAAATAATGAAACCCGTAACGGCGACATACGTCCGTACTGTCCATGCCTCAGGGACGACATGGGCGATTGGCCTTGCGTATGAACCAGTGACATAGTTCTCAGCTGGTAGTCCAGTCGGAATAGAGTTTGGATCGATAGTAAGATTGCCATAATTAGTGACCATAGCATTAAATACGAACAAAGGCGTCACAAAGAGGTTCCGAAGGATGTTCATTGGTGTGGTTACTTCGGGGGCCAGGAGAGAGGTTCCGAAGAGGCCGCTCATTGTTGATGTGAGTTGAAAGTCCGATCCAACTACTGGACATGCACCACCGACAGAATTAGTCTCGTTGTAGGTGTACAACATTGTCTTGAAAGCAATCAAGAAATCATCATCGGTGATATTTTGGCTGATAGGTTCACCAAAGTTTGAGACGTCGAGAATCGCTGCGCTTGATCGGTCCGCTGTGACAGTTGCTGTGCGGCGGTATATCGATATGAACGTTGACCAAAAGTTGACATCATTCCAGCCATATTCTGCATCGCATGTCCCATTTGGGTGGACATTTCCCAGACAAGGTTGTATCCCTGGAAATGTGATAACTTTAGTGATAGACAACAGGCTAAGTCAAGTGGGAAGTTGGCTCTTACCTGCAACGAGCTGCGCTTCCCCAGCGTTGTTATTGTAAGGGGAAATACAAATGTGAAATGCGGCATCCCACGGACCAAAAATGGTACAGGCGTTAGTTCCCCATTCTATACCTTTCGGTGCATCCCAGAAATCAACTTGATAGGCTGGCCCATCCTTTGTAATAAATGCGGTTAGGGCCGACTCATTCAAAACCCTAAATGGCCAAGGCGAAACGGTCCACACGCCTCCTAGAACCAAGTAAGACAGGCATGAAGGATTGCTCTGACAGTCAGCACCAACAGGAGGAGCTTGGTATGTTTTGGTTGGGTCTGAGGTAATTCCAAGGACATAATTCGAGAGCATGGGACCATCAGAAGCTGAGGTGACAAGGTTTGTGTCATAGACCCCAATCCCTCCTACAATATTTGTCCATTGGGCAGGTTTATATGAGGTCTGTGGGTTGACGAGAACTGTCCAAAAGATTCGATCAGCGTATCTTTACATTCGCAAGGGGCATACTTACCCATGAAGATGATGCTTGGAAATTGTATCAACAACCAACAGCCTAGCCTATTCATTGTTACTTTGTTTCATCATTTATGTATACATTTGGGACCCAACTTACCGAAGGAAGCTCATGAGTCTAGGATGAAAAGTTGGATCCCAACTCTTCACAGGCCTTCCTAGCTGATCTTGGGACTCCTGACAACCTACAGGAGATTTTTTGCAAGCAAGCATGTTCTTAAATCCCGTATACCAGCCGCGAGCTATTATTTTCATCCATCCCATTATACCGGACTCCATTGCAAGGAAAAACATCAAGGGTCTCGAGGTCTTTGTCAATGGACCCCATTGAATGTTCTCCCATGCTGAATCTACCGCTGCACCCAGTGAGTAGTCCGTCAACTTGCCCAATATGTTTAGGACAAGAATGCCACTGGTTAATGTGAGATGTGCTAGAGGCCAATTGAGACGATTTGCTGTCCAGGTGAAGATTGTCACGATAATAAAGACAGTGATCGCCCACAAAAGATATTGTATCTCCCGGATAGTTTTTCTGATTTTCCACGATAACTTCTCCTTTTTAGGTCTTAATAGTGATTGGGGTACTTTGTTCGTGTCTGGCCTTGTGACTGTTGACGCCGGGGTAGGTTTCTTATCAGATCCTGGGCGAGGACCTAGGGATTTTTCCTTCGAGTTGGGTGTAGTGACTGTCGAAGCAGAGTTCCTACCGGATTCCGGAAGATCCCCTGCGCGTTCGTTCTTCAAGGTATATTTGGTGCGAAGAGGAGATGGATGTGATTGAGTGCCTTGAATTCCATGTTCATCTAATGGCGGTGGCGTATCTTGTGACGCCGCTGCAGGTGCGGTGGAAACTCCATGCTCTTCCAGGACGATTTGAAGTCCCGAGGGGTTTTTGCTCTTCGGGCCCTTCTACCAAAGAGGTAATTACTTTCAAGTACACCAACTATAGGATGGTAACAAACCTCGGTTTCAATGGCTTGTGGGGTTGCCATGGCGGTCTTTAGATCATTTCCAGCGCCACCCATCTTAAGAACGAAGGGTTCTTTTTAACAGTTGCTTGAGAGAGAGAGAGATGGTTTCTACGGGCGACATTCTTTTTTAATAACAGCCATACGCCTCAATCCCTCCTTCCAACAGACCTTTATGTTTGGCCACTTATTTCGGCTTATTAAAGCTTAGCTGAAGTGGGGTCACTTTAGTTGAAGTGTCACGCTTAGTTGCTAGGCTGGAGAGACCCTACCTTCGCAATGCAACACCCTCGAGATCAAATACGGCCCGGCCCGTTTTATCGAATGCTTACCACGATCTCCTGATGTATTTCATTTTCTCGTAAGATTGTCTGATGACTGAAGGGTGAGGTATATGGAGTACAGGCCACAATGAGACATTGGATATGTGGCTGAACGCCTCTTGCCCTATTCAGTTTGGTTTAATTAGCGAGAAAGCCCCACGGTATGCATCCATGATGGTCAAGAACTATGAATAGAGGTTGGAATGGAGCGTCTTACCACCATCATATGTTCAAGAGTAAATTAGGAAGATCGCAAGAGGCCGGTCCCCATATACAAACATCTAGTCTGTGCCCAATTTTTAATCAGAAGTCGCTCTCTTCTCTTCCCCGGAAAAAACTTAGAGTATATCCAATACGATCTAGAAAACTACAATGTTCGTCCACTTGGTGCTGATTCTATTCATCCTTCACTTTCAACTCACCATCTGCACCCATCCTGCAGCCAAGAAATCCTACTTGCCCAGACAAGTAGATTATTGTTACGTCCCCTGCGGTCAAGGATGGTGTTGCAATATTTACGAGTACTGTATTCCGTCTTCGGAACCAAACAACGGGTTCGGACCTTATCAATGCGTCCAAGAATTATATGTGTATGCTGGCGGGTGAGTAAAGCAAGCAATTCTCTGCATCTCTCTTCTCCAGGAGGCCCTAGCTCCAACAATATCCCAAGAGTAAAGGCTTACATATCTTATCAGCTCCTCGGCCATCGACTTTGCCGACAACCCCAGTATGGATGCCTCGCTCCTCAAACAAGGTAATCCTAGTACCACTGTGACTCAGGATTCATATATCTCATACACACCACTGGAAACCCCTTATACACCATTCACAATTACAGAAAGCGCACCTGTGATTTCTCAGACTTTGTCTTTCAGCTCTGGGCTACTCACAAGCGCAAGCTCTACCGCAGCCCTCACGAGTTCATCTATCACGGCTGGTCTAACAACGAGCGTTGCAACAGCGACTACATCAACCTTCATTCCAGCGAAATCTACTTCCTCGGGGTCAGGAAGCGTAACTATTGGCAAGTCAATAGTGGGAATTCTGTGCTTTTGGATGGTGTTAGGAATTATGAGGCATGGCGATTTATGAGATCGGGTTTGAGAGACTTGTTCTAGGGTGGTTGGCAGTCACAAGACGCTCGTGGAGGGGGAACTTGAATCGGGGATTATTGGCAGAGTTGTCTCGTCTGCCGTTCTGGCCTCACTAATAGATAGAGGTCTCAGGTACCACTTCCTTGCAGGGTCGTGTACCCTCCCCATCTCTACCGCGCTGAGATACAGTAAATATTAATTTTCCCCACGGTGGTTCTGCCCCACGTTACCATGACACGTTTCTTGCATTCCTGTCCCTCCCCACGCAGTGGAAGCTTCAATCATGGTGGGTTCTGCGGCTGATTGCCACGGATTCGCCCGCGTGGATGAAACCATGGCACTACTCAAACTTTGCGGGCTGTATATCTAGGCGAGGGGTTGGCTGTCCGACGATAACCTTCACACTATTTGTCAAATGAAAATTTCGTACAACCGCCTATCAATTTGAAAGTAAAGCTTTCTTGTAGATTTATTGTAAATAGGTATATGACTGTATCCTGGTCCAGAAACTCCAATACATCTAGCCAATACCTACCGAGTTCTGGTGCCTTCCTGACCTGAAAACCCAGTATCCTGTTCTTCTGTCTCCCCTATACTCTAGTAGGGCGAGGTCTCTTCGACTCTAAGCGGCCCGGTAGACCCAACGTAGTCTTAGCATGCAGTGTTGTGGTGCTGAGCGTTTCTGTCGTGTTCAACCACGATATATGTAATTATTCTGAGCCGCATTCTCCTTTCTGTTTTACTTCGTGTCCTTTTAGCCGTTCACCTGACTCGCCTCCTAATTAAGTTTTTCTTCTGGATGCTTCTCTTGCCGCGACCTGGCAATTAGGTAACGAAGCTCACTTGTTGGTGGGTCTTTATAAATGAGGCGGGTCACGCAGTTGACCTGTGAGGCAGTAGTTGCCATGTGACAGCATTAGGCAGCATATATAGCGTATCTCCCGCTCTAAAGCACTATCGCTCCTTAATATATTCATGAATCACACTTAGAGCTCTACACTCTCCCGAGAGACGGGGTCTCTCAAATAATTACCCCTGTTTAATTTGTCAGAAAGATATCGAGATTGCTGAACACAGAAGAAAATCAAATGCAGATTTCTTGTATTTTGCTATGCTTTTCCGTTCTTTAATGACTTCTCTGCGATTGAAACCTGAAGGAATCCTTAATAACTTGATCTTTTTCTGCGAAAAGGTTCACAAAATGAGGGTTGCTAGACAACTCTATCGTATGAAAAGCTATAAACTGACATACCAAATATCCTAACTCTTCAATCTCCTCATTATAGTCCCTTTTTCCCCTTTCCCCCTTGGAAGATGTATATCTAGTAAGATCGACGATATATCTGCTATTTATATTGTTAAGATAGAATGTGTATGTTGTGTTGTGGAGCTCGAACAACGCCAGTGCTTTTAGTGCATCGATAAACTGGAAATCTCCCGACATATACCTAGAGGGAGGCATGGCTTAAGCAAACATTGAAGTAACTATGACATTTGCGGAAGTCGACGGAATGGTCACAAGTGCCGTCGTCGTTGTCGTGCGACGCGAGCAATGAATACTCGAGGTGTTGGAAGTCGGGCACGAGAATATGAAAGGTCTACTGCTCTGACGATTCTTCTCCTTCAGCGAGTGAGGCGTGCTGCAGATCTACGGGTTTTTCTTCAGCTACCTCGAGTTCAGTGGGCTGTGCCTCAGTGGGCTTCGACCCGACTGGTTCTGGTATTGATGCCTTCGCAGCTTCCCTGGGCTTCCTTTTCCATTTCATTTTCATTTTCATTTTCTGTTTCTTTCTAGGAATAGTTTCAGACTCGTCATCTATCTTTTCAAAAATGGACTCACGACGCTGCTCTGTTAAGAAAAACTGAAATTTCTAGTGTGTAATAAGTCTGAATCCTGAGCCTATAGGAACTGACCCCTGTATCCCCTTTGGGACTAGTGTATGGGACATGCACGTGATCATAGGCCATACGACACGCTTGGGTGTCCTAGAGAAAATAAATAAACCACGACGAGAGAATACGGATGTGGATTTGTATAGTGACTGTCTAGCTATAAATGGTCCGTCGCTGACTAAGGACGGCCCGTCGCACACGTGATAATAATGCCCGTCCAATTCCTAGCGATTCTACAGCCAAAGGGTTCTATAGCGCTCCTTCCTAAGCTCTATCGTAACATGCTCGCTGTCGACACCAGACAAAGAAACTCTATGCGACTCGATTTTGGAAGTCCCGTTGGATCCGTGGGAATTCCCAACCTTTTGTAAATCGTTTGGACCACCCGGCACGGGTGAATATGGAGGAGTTACCGCCGCCTTTGTTCTCGAGTTTGCAGGATCGAATAGTCGCAAGTATATGCAAACTGGCTAAGTCGCACAAGGGTCTCCTTACTTACATCTTTCGATTAAACACTTCAATTGCACAGGAGATTGTGGCCCGTCCTTATCCCGCCTTGAAGAGGCTGTCTTGCCACGCGGCTCAAAAACCCGATATAATTCTTACAGGGTTATAGGGTAAAGCAAAGACCCATGCTTATGCATACAGCCTTCCCTGCTAGCGTTCCCAGTTCTGTGGAGCTCTATTTGCATTGGCAGAACTGGCAGGCTGTACTGGTGATGCCAAGCCACTAACGATCGAGGGACCCACTTATCTCACTTCCTTTGATTGGATCAATTTGTTAACCGAATAGGACAGGGCCAGTGCAAAGCGAGAATGTGTTGAAGTTACAATGCTATAAGATTCTAGAAATCGTAAGAGGGAACGATGGAGGGTCGAAGCATGTGCTATAAGAATAGTGGCCAACCTCTCAACTTTAGAAGCAGAAAACGGAGAAAAACCCCCCCAGTTCCGACTTTAATTGACCACATTTGACTTGTCCTACACTATCTAATAAGTCCAGCTTTTCCACTCAGGTAAGTAGTACTTAATGCACTCTAGCCTCAAAATATTCCTAACTCTTGCATTTCCATGCAGCCTCAACTGCAGGGTATTACGCTGCTGCATCCTGCATTAGTGCCCAACGTCGTCGGCCCACGTGTCAAGACGCAAGAGACTCAGAGATATCGATATGGTTAGTTAGCAAGCTTCCTACACACCCGACTGGTCAACAGTAGAAATCTCATCCTAAAAACTGGGCCGAGATGGATAAGCTAACCAATCATCCCTCAACAGCCTCCCTCGAAAAGCAAGAAGAAAACGGTTTTCATTTGGTCTTGTGTACACAACCCAAATCTTATTATCCAGAAAGGGGTACTGATGTTAATGCTTGTGAACAGTGCTGCTGTGGACACACACCAATCCCAATCAAAACCGAATATTGTCCCAATTGTCAGGAGCCACGCTGCCTAAATTGTACCACCGAGAAAGTGGTGAAATAAGGTCAAGTGATGGAAATTGGGAGTCGAAGGCTGGAAGTTGGGAGCTAAAAGTCGAAAGTACCTAATTTGACGCGCAAATAGGAGTTTTACTGGGGCGTGTATATTAAAAGTTCTTTGTATACTTGGGAGGCGGTACATTCTTGTTGGCTGTTAGATATGCTCCTTCTGTTTAAGGCAGAGTCTCATAGGCAGCTTGCGGGAACATCTTGTTTTTTATTTTCTAAAAGCCTTCTATTTTCTTCACCTCCAGATTTTGCGCAAAACAACTTTCTTTGTTTTCTTTTTGATAGTTTTGTCACTAACACCTCCATCCTTCTCCGGTTTCAGCCGCTCTTCCCTAGCTCCCACATCTGTCGAGCTGCAACTGACATCACAATGCATCGAGCCAATGATCAAGGGCGATCGAGGTCTATTTCAGTGGCAAGCTCATTCCTCACCTTGATACCCAGCGAATGGGATCCGATATTTGAGACGCTCCGACAGAATCTTGACTACCGCACCGAAAATACGCCCCTTATTGAAACTCGAGGGGAAGATGAGAGTGTCGTTCGCACCTTTATGCATGATCTTGAAGAGTCTGACGCTTGTCTTCCCCAGGCTGATAAAGTGGAAGCCTACTGCTTTGGTGCAAACCTGGAACTTCTCAGAGCAGAAGAAGGGAAGGCTAGTCAAATCCCGGTCGCTTACTTAGATGAAAGAAGTCTCGTGGAGGGAGGTGGACCAGGACACTCGAGGCCTTACAGATTGCCACTGACCTCGCTCGAACTTTATAGCGAGTTACTGAAACCGGTAAGATGCGTGATTATGAACCTCATACCTAATTTCGAGACTTGGCGGCTCATATATGGCTTTTCCCTAGCGTTTCCGCTTTCGTGGCTCCAACCATTCCACCGATAACAACATAAGAGCTAATAGCGAGAGCGAGAGCGGAGCACACAGTGCCGTGGTCGACCCAACGAATCCTAGCTCAAATAAAAATAAAAATGAGGGTACAGGCGGCGAAAAGGAAAGCAAAATGTGCAAAGAAAAGGATGAGGAGCCGGATGCCGATCGACGGTTAATGTAAGCAATAAACGGCTTTATTAGCTTGAATTTTATACTTATGGCGCTAACTGAGCGCAGATTTATCACCAATCTAGATCGTTGGAGCATTTATGCGCTAATAGGGACAGCGTCAGCTTTGCAAGCCCTCAGCCTTCGTAGTGCAATTTACAGGCACTTGGCTTTTGAAAACTTCATCGGGGTGACCTTTCCTGTATGCACGTATAATCTTCTAATTTATTCCTCAAAATAAATTGGCAGATTTTAATAACAGCGATGTAGTCTAAAGGTCTGAACATGTTTCAACTGGCATTCCACCTGCCATATTATGTTTGGAGGAAGTCGCAAAACGTACACGAAGATCATCGCCGAGACGCAAATGCACGTCCCTTGAGACAATCTCGAGATGTCTCTTTTCTCGATTGGAAGAACTCTGGGTCTTCTAGTTTCCTGTACGAGGCGCAAATGTCCTGTCTAGTGTCTGGAACGGATGAGTGGAGATGGGTGGCGTATGGTTTCATTGACAACTACTTCGATTCCGAAGACGACGGCAAAGAAACGGTACAGCAATATCACTATGATAGTATAGGTAAGAACGGCATGCGAGCAGATCCTTTGACGTTTGGCACTTGCGACTCAGAAAAGCCGATATGGAACCCAAGGCTTTATTTTTTGGTGGTCCTTAAAACACGTCTTCACCAAATCAAAAACGAGTGGCACCAAGTAGTCTCTAAAGTGGAAGAAAGTATTTGGGAATATATCAACGTGAGTTTCCCCTTCCTAGACGTTGTGGATCATTCCTAGTTTTTCTTGGCGCATTCAGCTTCTATATCGAAGTTGTAACGGCGGAGATTAAACCGCATTATTTATGTTCATTACATATTCAGGGCCTTGCTAGCTCTTTCTTTTGTCTACTTACTTGTCGAATAGACCCATGATTATTCATTATCTCTCTCCGGGAAGCGGCCCTCCTTCAACGAAGCTATAGCATACGATGGCGATGTTCGCAGCTCTTATAACCGGGTCATACAGATCAGAATGCTCATAAAGCAACTGTTAATGGACTTATCCAAAACAGTCAATGCCTGCGAGAGGTTTTGCCTCAAATATGCTGTATATTTCCAAAATCTGTCCCAACCCATGAGCAGCCATCTATTACTTGCTTCCATACAAGAAAGATTTGATGAACTAGAATCACTGAAGAATACACTCGAGTCCTGGATGGAACGATGCGACGATTTTGTGGAAGACGTGAGTATCACTTTGCATCTTAAAACTTTGTCAAATCCCACATAGCCCCGCCACTGACAAATCTATTGGTATATGCAGCTTCAACATCAACTCATTTTCGAAAACATCGACGTGGGAATTCGTCAAAATAAGGTGTCGGAAGAGACGAAAGGGCTATCGGTTCTTATGATGGTAAGCTCGAAATTTCCAAATATAAATAAATATTGAGCTCTAACTGTGCTTTTCAACTACACAGTTTTCTCTCCCGATAGCATTGGCTGCCGGAATTTTCTCTATGGATCGGAATGTCATTCAATTTTTACCCGCCAGTTTTGGATCTTTTGTAGGTTTGGTTGTTACTTTTGGAATTCTAGGGATTTTCATTCATTTTGCCCCCTTATACTATACTAGATGTTGGAAAGTCGTGGAAGATTTTACTGGGCGGCGGAGAAGGATCTGGAATAAAAAGATGAAGATGCCCAGGATCGCGACTTTAAGGTTCAGTCCAGCGTCTGTTTTTCAACAACAGTCATGTCAAACCAACCTAGAGCAGACAGAGCAGATAGAGCTACCTCCTATGTCATAGGCTAATCGTAGCTGACGTTTATCTTGCACGAGACTAGAGATTTTTGGCATTCCTTTTCATGGAATCTGAGGCCACGAGAAATTTGATAGCCATGCGTTGGGAGCAAAATTTCGCCTTGTGATGCGGGCGTTGTGATTGGCTTTAAGAAACTCGGAATCCATAAGCCAGCAGTTTAGATGAATGGTCGGCCCTACTTTTCATGCCGAAATCCCAAGACTCGAAGGATGATATGATTGAACAACCAACTTGAATGTCTGGCAAGACAGCACAAGAAAAAATTATCGATGTTCGAGTCGCAAGGCTCATCTCCCAGGCTTTTTGTCTCGATGTGCAGTTTAACGGGACCTCCCCTATCGGGAGAACTTCAAAAATGAAGAAATATGAGGGTAGAGATTGTAGTAGTACTCTATGAAAGATCTAACATGAGTATAATCTATATACATGTCAATGATAAACGCTGAGCCTCTATACCAAACAGTTATACACTTCTAGAAGAGTTGAAAATTGACAACTTGTGTTCAATAGCATGTCTTTTTTAAAATATTTCTTTGGCTGTATAGTTCAATTTATGAAATTTAATGGTGAGAAGCATTAAATTTACTACTTTCACAGCTTCGCCAACTTTCTCTAGAGCCCAGCTCAACGTCTATCGATATCAAGGCCCATCTGTCAAAACAGTGGCTGTTATTCTCAAACACGGTGTTACGATAGATATTTTACAGGAAGTGTAGAATCCCCAGGGCACCCGTCTAGGCTTAGAGTAGACACGTGACTTTGGGTCACGTGCTAACGCGTCCACTAGGCCTAGAAGGGATATAGGATATAAATGGCCCTTGATTTCCATAGACTAGCAATCCAGACGATTTACAAACTATATATTTGAGTTCTTTGTGACACACGGTTTGAGTTTTCCAGCCCTAAGACTAGTAGCAAAAGAAAAGATCAAGTCTCTATATCATTTTACTAACTCAATGTAAGAGTTGTGACTATAGTTTATAAGCCCTTTTAAACGAGAATACTAACTTTTCAAACTTTTATAGTATTATTTAATATTTGAAATAGGTTTTTAAAGTAGTATTTCATTTATTTTTATTAAATTATATTCTTAATTTATTAATTAGATTTATATATTTAAATAAGTTCATAAAAAGGTTTTAAAGATTTAAGTTTATATTTTTTAAAATACAATTATTTTGAATAAAACTTAATAAGTTTTCATAATTTTTTAAAAATATAAATTCTTGAAATAAAAAATGTAGAAAATAATTTAGATTTAATTTGAAATATAATTTTTTAAATAAGAATAAAAATAGAGATTTTTAAGCAAGATCAAAAATATTTACTTATTTAATCTTTTTTTTTTAAAATTATATTAATTTGAAAAATTTATATTTTAATTTACAATCGAGAATATGTTTATTTATCCTTTAAGAGATTTATATAATAAATCAATTTTTATTTAAAAAAAAACTAAAGATTTTAATTTTAATTATTTTATATAAATATATTAATATTAAAGACTAGATTTTAAAATTTTAAATATAATTAATATGTAATACTTATTTGCTATTTATTAATAGAAAATAACTAAATTTTGAAAGGTTTATAAAAGATTTAAAAGATTATTAAATTTTGAAAAGTTAGTATTCTCGCTTAAGAGGGCTCACGAGGTGTGGCCACAACTCTTACCAGCAGAAATAGCTTATGGTCTATAGTTTATTACTTCTCCCTATATTGTAGCTTGACACTCATGTTTCTTGTCCAAAGATCAGCTTTTACAGGAATACTGACATTAACCTTCCACCTCCGATCCTCGTTCTCACTAACTTTTGCCAAATAAATATATTAGTTCCCCTCTTCTCATTCCCTAAGAAGAGAAAATTTACTTGAAATGAGTGAGATAGCAGATTTGAACCTTTGACCAACTGCAATCCTCTGGGACCGACTTCAATTACTAAGTGACCCAGCTTCTGGGATTAGCCCAAGTCTGATCTATAATCGTCAGAGCTCGCACGACACATCTACGCAGACATTACCTCGACAGCAACGCCTAGAATTGCTATAGTTACGCATCGGTGATAATACGAGGAACGAGAGGTGGGCTAGAGTCTTGCGGAGAATATGCTAAGCAGAAGTTTTCAGGCAATATCTAGAAGAAAGGGCCAGGTTCGATAGGTGGAAAGAAGATCGGAAAGTAAAGAAGGAGAAGCGAGGTAAGCGTTGTTGAACAGCATGTAAGGAGACGGAGGCCTCGCCGCCGTCACATCCGCTTGAGGAGTATGTTGACCTCTGCTTCCCTGAAACGATCCTGCAAAAAGGCGACGACCTCCGGGATCAACAGTAGGTCCTTGTAGCTTTAATCTACCATGACCAGGTTTTATTGCTAATCTCGGGTCTAATAGCCTTCAAAAGTTGAATAGGGATCAACTTGGCCCTCTCTTCGATCTCATTGACTCTTTAAATCCATGCTTGGGGGAACACCTTAGAAGTCTGACTGAGCTTCTCTCGTTTGTAATTGAACACGATCGGCTTTCGCCGTACAAGCTGCAGCTCCAATTGTTGTCGAGGGATCAATTAGAGTCCATGCAGTCCAAGGATTGGTCTTTGAAGGAGCTGCTAGAACCCTGCCCGCAATATGAGGGAAATGCTCCCGATTTAGGCATATCGCCCAACAAACGTCGAATAAATACTGACTGCCCAAATCAAGAGGACTGGTCTACATCTCTAGACCTGCCACTAGACTTGAACTTATCTACGCAGTCGATATCTCCGCTCCCTGTCATTCCAGATGCATGTAATATACTATCAACACAAAGTGAACAGGACTCATCGACCCAGTCTCCTAACCCTACTGATACCAGTGGCTCAATTTTAGACTGCCTTTTCTCTCCTCTCCTGTCGTACTGCCTCCTTGTCTCCATATAATGGCTTAAGACTAACATTATTCAATAGGACCCTACTGAACTCGAATGGCAATAACGAAATCCTTTTCATTTGTATTGCGGTCTATATTGTTGGCTAGATACACCCTCCGACTAACATCTCTATCCTTTTAAACGAAGTAATTCAAGCTCTCAGTATGCGAAAGGAGGTTAAAACCCCTCTACGAAGGTTACCGCAAAAAGTTAGTTGCATCGCCAAAGTGCCCTATAAGAAGCCTGTAGCCTTGAAAGCCCGTGTGGTTGGAAAGGGGGGCTGGTCAGGTGATATAGCCGAAGCCCCTTAGTCAATAGGTCTATAGTTGAATAAGCTATAGTAGAATATAATATATTAAAGAACTTGATAACTATTTAGAGAGGAATATAGACCCTCTATATATACTAGTTGAAATATATCTAAAAGCTTTTATAGTAGTGGCAAATTTACATAACTTTACTACTTAGAAATATCTAAAGAATTCTAGTATTTACTAATACTATAGCTATAGTAGTATATAAATACTTCTAGAATA
>Ga0182030_10004860_pt1 | contig 28719 bp, 29 predicted proteins | sample 812S3MmetaG_FD_121299 | JGI IMG/M metagenome (GOLD analysis project Ga0182030, IMG submission 121299) | Permafrost microbial communities from Stordalen Mire, Sweden - 812S3M metaG (Illumina Assembly) | ecosystem: Environmental > Terrestrial > Soil > Wetlands > Permafrost | place: Sweden...
CACCTTATCGGTCATGTTCGTTTCCTTTGCTTAACGCAGTCCCAGCCCACGCGCGATGATCCCCCGCAGGATCTCCCGCGCTCCGCCGCGCAACGAGAACGACGGCGCATGCATCATCGTGTGCGCCAATGTCGCCGCGAACGCCTGGGTTGAGCCGCGATCCGGCTCCGCCTCCACCAGCCCGCGCGCGATCTTGGGGATTTCCTGTTCCAGCAGCGCGCCCAGATCCTTGACCAGAGCCGCTTGCAGCGCCGGGTTCTCGCCCGCCTGCAGCATCCCCGCGACCGAGCGTGACAGCCGCCGCAATGTCATGATATGTGACGTCAGCCGCCCGATCGCCACCGCGGCCGCGTCGGACGGATCGCGGCCCAAGGCCCGCACCAGCTCGATCAGCAGCCAGAACGACGACAGGAATCGTTCCGGCCCGCTGCGTTCGAACGCCAGCTCGGAGGTCACCTGGTTCCAGCCGTCGCCTTCCTTGCCCAGAAGCGCCGACTCCGTCAGGAAAACGTCCTGGAACACGACTTCGTTGAAATGATGCTCGCCGGTCAGCGCCAGGATCGGGCTGATCGCGATGCCCGGCGTGTTCTGGAGATCGACCAGGAACTGGCTGACGCCGCCGTGCCGGTCTTCTGAAGAGCCCGTGCGGCAAAACAGGATCATGTACTGCGACAGATGCGCGAAGCTGGTCCACACCTTGGTGCCGTTGACCTTGTAGCCGCCCTCGACTTTTTCCGCGCGCGTGCGCACCGAGGCGAGGTCGGACCCGACATCCGGTTCGCTCATGCCGATGCAGACATAGATCTCGCCGGCCGCGATGCCGGGGAGGATTTTCTTTTGCTCGTCCGAACCGACCCGCAAAATCAGCGGCCCCGACTGCCGGTCGGCGATCCAGTGCAGCCCCACGGGCGCCCCGGCCGCGAGCATTTCCTCCAGCACCACGTAGCGTTCCAGCGCCGAGCGTTCATGGCCGCCATGCTCCTTCGGCCAGGTCATGCCGATCCAGCCGCGTGTGCCCATCGCGCGAGAGAACGCGGGATCGAGACCGGTCCAGGATTCCGCCCGCTCCACCGGTTTGCGCGCGGCGAGCTCGGTTTTCAGGAAGTCGCGGACCTCCTGACGGAGCGCCTCGGCTTCCGGGGAGGGAGGGGGAGGGGCAAAGGTAAACGCGGACACGGACATTCTTTCAGCACAAGGTTACCCGCCGGTAGCGCGTGGGGAAGGGAGGGTCAACGGGCCAGAGTCGATCCCCTTTCGATATCGCCCGCGATGTGATATCACTGGTGAATGAGGCTGGTGATGGACACCGATGTACTGATTGCCGCCATCCGAAGCCCGTCGGGAGCCTCGGCCGCGCTGTTGGTCTTGCGTTTGGAGTGCCATGCCACCTTGTTGTTGAGTGTCGCGTTGGCGTTGGAATATGAGGCGACCGCCACTCGCCCGGAGCATCTGTTCGCGGCAAAATCGACGCAGGCCGATGTGACGAACCTGATCGACGCGATCATCGACGTCATCGAACCGGTCGAGGTGCACTATCAATGGCGCCCACAATTGTCGGATGCGGGCGATGAAATGGTTCTGGAGACGGCGGTGAATGGCCAGGCCGACGCGATCGTGACGTTCAACCGCCGCCATTACGGGGATATACCGTCCCGGTTTGGTATCGCGGTCATCAGCCCAGCGGAAGCTTTGAAAAGGATCGGACAATGACCACGAAAGTAGCGACGTTTTCGTTGCGGCTGCCGCTTTCTCTGAAAGCGGCGATCGAGAAACTGGCGGCAGCGGACGGAACCAGCATGAACCAGTTCCTGGTGATGGCGGCCGCCGAAAAACTGACGGCGATCCAGACGGCCGAAAGCTTTTTCGCGGCCCGTAGAGGCCGCGGCGACAAGGCAGCGGCTATTCAATTTCTCACGCGATCTTCTGGCGAGGCGCCACGACAAGGCGACGACGTCAATGAGAATTGAGTTCGCGTTGCCTCACCGCCCCGGCATCGCCGGGACGCCGCCTTCCCAATCGCCCCAGTGCCTGGCGATGTGATCCACTACCCGAGACCCCACCAGCTCGATATTTTCCACCGTTTCCGCGAATCCGCCCGCCGTCTGGCCTGGCGCCGGATCCAGATGTTGCAAGGTCGTCTCGTTCGGATTGCCCTGATCGAAATTCACCGCCCCGCGCAGCGCCATCACCCGGTCCGTGCCGTACAGCCGGGCGATCACCTGTGTGATGGCGGTGCCCTCCATTTCGGTGATGACATAATCGTCCGCGCCGTAAAGTTTCGCGATGTATTGTGCCTGCGCCGACATCCCGGGCCCGTGGAAAAACGTATCGCCGGTCACGTGGGTCCCGGTCGCGACCAAGGGTGCCCGCCGCGCCGCCTCATTCGGATAGCGGTTCCGATAGGCCACCGCCGCGTCGGAGTCCTTCAGCGGCGTATCCGCGCTCAACCGCATGGCCCATGCGACCAGCGCGGGGTTTAAGTGATATACCCGGATCGATTCATATCCCTTGCGCGGCATGAACAGCGGCGCGCCCGGCGGCACCTCATCGGCGGCCCAGCGATGACCGAGGTCGTAATCCACGAGCCAGGAAGCCCAGACGACCTCGCCGATCGTGCCGCGCGAGGGCGGCGTCCCCGCGACACCCGACAGTAGGTAATACGCATGCGAGAAATCGAACCGCGGGTTCAACAGGATCGCCTGCATCGACGAGGATGAGGCGACCTTGCCCATGCCCAGTACCGCCCCGCACACGCCGTTCGCGTCGCAATACACCGGGTTCAGCGCGCCCCTGACCTCGATCGGCGCCGCGTCGCGCCAGTAACGTTCGTACCAGTGCTGGAATTCGCCCGCCCGGTCGCCGGTGTTCTTGCCGATCTCGAACATCGCGGCGACGAAGACTTTTACCGGGATCGGCGCCGGTTCGGCCGACCATGCCGCCGGTGCGGCCGTCAGCAGAAGCACCAGAAACAGTCGGGTCATGATTGCCAAACCTCCGAAGCGATCCGAAATCAGGTTATACCAAACGGCGAAGACAATGACGCAGGAGTATCCCCGTCATGCTCGGGCTCGACCCGAGCATCGCGTGCCGCCGCGGGTCCAGTCAGGTTTTGCTGGCGATCCGGATCATTGGCGCGTCCGCCGCGGCTTCCTCGACCACTCCGATGATGGCCGCGGTCATCCCCGCCGCGATAAGCGCCCGCAGGCATGCCCCGGCTCGCCCGGACGGCACCCCGCCCAGAAGGCCGCCAGATGTTTGCGGATCGATCAGCACGCGTTCCCTTGCTTCGGTGTTAAGATTGGGCACCGCGCGGGCATTGTCCGGCGCCAGCGTGCTCTCGATCCCCTGAGCCACCAGTTCCAGCGCGCCCGGCAGCACAGGCACCACGTCCCGCCAGATCGTCGCCGCCACGCCCGAAGCGCGAGTCATCTCCGCCAGATGCCCAGCCAGTCCGAATCCGGTGACATCGGTGCACGCCGTGACCCCGTGCGCTCGCAAAATCCGGGCGGCCGATGCGTTGGTCACGCACATCGAGCGGATGGCGGCGCTCAGCCACGCCGCGCGCGTCAGGCCGCGCATGTTTCCCGCCAGCACGATTCCGGTGCCGATCGGCTTGGTGACGATCAGAGCATCCCCCGGCCGCAGCCCGGACTTGCGGGTCAACCCGTCGGGGTCCGCCAGTCCGCAGACCGCGAAACCCAGGGCCGCTTCGTCCGCCTCGCCGCTGTGCCCGCCGACCAGAGCGCACCCGTCCTCGCGCAACACCTGGGTCGCGCCCAGAAGCATCGCCGACAAATCGGCGCGCATTTTGACGCCCGGCCCATACGGCACCGCCGCGATCGCCAGCGCCGTCCACGGCTGGGCGCCCATCGCGTGCAGATCGGACAGCGCGTGCGCCGCGGCCACCTGACCGAACACGAACGGATCGTCAAGGAACGCCCGGAAATGGTCAGCGGACTGCACCAGCAGCTTGCCCTCCGGTACGCGCAGTACCGCGGCGTCGTCCGGTGCCTCCAGTCCGACCAGAAGATCAGGATTCACGCCTGGCTTCAGTTCCGCCAGAGCGCCCGCCAGCACCTCGGAGCCGACCTTGGCGCCGCAGCCGCCGCAGCGCATCGGGTCCGCCGGGTCGGGCGTCATGCGCATGTCGGTGTACATCCGCATCCAGCGGCGATCGATCCAGTCCTTCAGGCGCCACACCAGCGTCCCCGAGACCGACAGCCCGTTGCGCCACGCCACCGCCCGGCCATGGCCAAGCCCCAGGATGACCAGCGCCTCCCGTTGCGGCCGCCAGCGTTTCAGCGGGCGATGCCGCGCCGCCAGACGCAAATTCCCCGCCAGATGGCCGCCCGCGCGCACAGCCCAGACTCCGGCCTTGGGCCTCGGCGAGCCGATGATGGAAGCGCAATCGCCGGCCGCGAATACCACCGGATCGCTGATGCTACGCAACGTCGCGTCGATCTGCACGCAGCCCTGAGCATCGCAGGCCAGGCCGGAGAGAGCCAGAAAGCCTGGCGCCTCAACACCGGTCGCGCGGAGGCACGCCGCCGCGTCCAGGAAACTGCCGTCCGACAACGCCACGCGGCTGTTCTGGAACGCGCCGGCCAAGGCGCCACGCACGATCTCCACGTTCGCGTCCACCAGAGCACTCACCGCCACGCGTCGAGCGGACTCCGGCGCGTCGATCAACGGCTCCGGCGTGCCGGACACCAGCGCGATGCGGTAGCGCGAGCGGAACCGCGCGGCCAGCGCCAGCGCCAATTCTACCCCCGCCGGGCCGCCGCCCACCACCACGATGCGGTCATGATCGCGCAGTGACGCTTCCAGCGCGCGAAGCTGCTCCAGGAAGCGGCCGATCGGCTTGACCGCGATGCCGCCGTCGGAGGGCGTGCCAGGTTCACCGCCGACGTTGATCGACAGCAGATCGAACGGAATGTCCGGCCGGCCGGAAACGCTGACGGTGCGGGCATCGAGCTGAATTGACACGGCCTCGCCCATGATCAGCCGGGCGCCAGCCAACGCGGCGAGGGGGGCAAGGTCGATGTGCGCCTGCCGCGCCTGGTAATCGCCGCGGATCACCCCCGGCAACATCCCGGAATAAGGGGTCTCCGGTTCTCGCCCGATCAGGGTCAGGCGAACGCCGCGTTCCGGCCGCATGGCGAAGCGGCGCAACACTTCCACGTGCGCGTGGCCGGCGCCGAGGAGCAGGATATCGGTTTCGATCGGGCCGCGGGGATGCATCGAATGAAGACTAGCGGGTCAGGCGGCGATTCGTAGGCGGGTATTCGGGTATCACGGTTGCCACCGCCGTGTGGTCGCCTGGCATCGCGACGTTTCATGCGGCATCGGTTCCATTGGCTGTTGTCCGTGCAGAACGGTCTTGTGCCATCGGCCGGTTCGCGGCAGGCCACTCCTCGGACCCTGGTTGTTCCGAGCGGGCCTCCTTGCCAGCGAGCCCGCGGCCACCAGGAAGGCCGCGGACCTGGACGCATTCGCCTGCCTGGATCAGGAACGATCGGCTCATGAAAGAACTATCGCCACGGTCCCGCGCTGACCATTGCGTGTTTTCACCATTCTCGGCTACACTGACGGATTGGATGAACATTTGGCTTGTCCAATCGGAAAAGATGGATCGCGAGCATTGCGGCCGCGTGACCAGGGGCGAAACGAAATGGCGATTTTACTGAGCAAGCTCAAGGAAATTCCCCAGTCATTATGGCTCGGTGATTTCGGATATTCAAAAAATGGCGTGTGCTTTTACATGTCCGAATATGTGGAAAAGACGATCTGGGCGAAAGGCAGTTACGAAGATGCGATTTCCGCCGCTCGCACCTGCGTCCCGACGAGTATTATGAAGGCGGCGAAAGCGAAGAATTTGTCGAACAGAACCGGGACGAAGTTTAGGGCGGAGGCTCAAGGCTATGGGGCGATTGCCATCACCACCAACAAGATCTTCCGTATCGGTTTGTGGTGCGGCAAGGCCGCCGGGGCCCCGTCCGCGGCGCTGGGACCGCCCGGCGCGCAGAACCATGCCGCGGTTGTCGCGGCCAACGGCGCGGGCAAAGTCCTGTTTTTCGAACCGAACTTTGGGTTTTATGAGGCTTCTGAAATGGGCACGGCCCAGCAGACACTGCTACAGAATGCCATAGGCGAGTTGTATAATCCCAATGGTGGAGCCGCCGATCCTACCATAGCGACCAACTTCGTGTATTTGGCGGGACGTAAACTGGGATAACCGCCTTCTGGCGTTCACGTGGACGCCGCCGCGATCCGGGCCAACGCTTCCTCCCGCCCCAGGGCCGCCAATGTCGCGTCAATGCCAGGACTGATCGTGGACCCGGTCAACGCCGCCCGCAGCGGTTGAGCCACCTGGCCCAGTTTCCGGCCGGACCGCTCGGCGACCGCGCGCAAGGCGGCGTCCAGCGCCTCGACCGAGAAATCCGTCGCCGCCAGTGCCTCGCCAACCTCGCGCAGCAGCAGCCGTGCCTCCGCCGTCAACTGCGCCGCTGCCTTCGGTTCCATCGGCAGCGGCACCACCCGCGCCAGGAACGCCGCCGAATCGGCGAGCTCGATCAACGTCTTCGCCCGTTCCTTCAGATGCGGCATCAGCGCCCGGATCCGCCCCGCCGCGATGGCGCCGAGGGCCAGGTCAGGCCGATGCGCGAGGCGTCTTAGGACCTCGTGCGTCAACCGGTCGTCGTCCGCCTTGCGGATGTAGATCCCGTTCAGGTTGGTCAGTTTGGCATAGTCCATCCGCGAGGGCCCGCGGTTCACGTCCCTGATGTCGAACAGGCGGATGGCTTCGTCGCGGTCCACGACCTCCAGGTCGCCATGCGACCAGCCGAGGCGCAACAGGTAGTTGCACAAGGCCTCCGGCAAGAAGCCCTGGTCGCGGAAGTCGGTCACCGTCTGGGCGCCATGGCGTTTGGACAGCTTGGCCCCGTCGGGCCCATGGATCATTGGCGCGTGGGCGAAACGAGGCGGATCCCAACCCATCGCCTGGTAGATTTGCACCTGGCGGAACGTATTGGTCAGATGATCGTCGCCGCGGATGACGTCGGTGATCGCCATGTCGTGGTCATCGACGACGACCGCGTGCTGATAGATTGGCGTTCCATCCCCGCGCAAAATGATCAGGTCGTCAAGTTCGCTGTTCGCGACCCGGACCGTGCCCTGAATAAGGTCGTCGATGACGGTTTCGCCGTCCCGCGGAGCCTTCAGCCGTATCGCGGGTTTGACACCGGCCGGCGCCTCTTTCGGATCGCGGTCCCGCCAGCGGCCATCATAACGCGGCGAGCGGCCCTCGGCGGCGGCCTGCTCGCGCATCTGCCTGAGTTCCTCGGCGCTGCAATAGCAGTAATAGGCGTTGCCGCGCTCGAGTAACTCATGCGCGACCTCGACATGCCGCGCGAGACGGGTGGACTGGAACACGGTCTGCTCGTCGCGGCTCAGATCCAACCAGTCGAGGCCGTCAAGAATGGCCTGGGTCGCCGCGTCAGTATTTCGCTCGCGGTCGGTGTCCTCGATCCGCAGCAAGAATTTGCCGCCGACGTGGCGGGTGTAGAGGTAATTGAACAACGCGACCCGGGCGTTGCCGATATGCAGCAACCCGGTGGGGCTCGGCGCGAATCGTGTGCGGATGGTCATGCGTGGGCGATCCAATGCGGCCTCAACCAGGTGTTCAGCGCGAGCAAAACGAAACCATCTCCTCAATCATGCCAGCATCCGGACGAACGAGGCAAAGTCCGACCCGCGCCCGTCAACTCCGTTCCGTCGTCGTCGTACCACACTCTAAACCATTTCCGCCTCGCCCGAAACGGCGGCTCGCCTGAAGTTAACCGCTTCTTGAGGCCCGGTCCTTACCCTTCGGCATATGGGAACGCTCACCACCAGGCGGAGCACTCTCCGGTGGGCCCGTGGCCAATGGAGCGCGCCGCGGCGTCTGCTCGACCTGCTGACATTGGCCGTCCGCCGCGTCCTGTCCTCGCGGGCCGGCCAGGCTCTGGGCGACATCGCGGAAGCCGAGCGGGGCCGTTTCGTGCTTTGGCTGCCCGTGTTCATGGGCGTTGGCGTGCTGACATATTATGGTCTGCGTTTCGAGCCGCCAGCCTGGGTCGGCGCCAAACTCGCGGGCGCCGGGTTCGCGGCGGCGCTGTGTTCGCCCAACCGCCAACTGCCCCGCGTGATCGGCTTTTCGCTCGGTTTCGCCGCCCTGGGTTTTGCCTCCGCGCAATTCGCCACCGCCCGGCTACCGCCAATCGAGGGCGATCTGCCCGGGCATGCCAGGATGGCCACCGGTGTCGTCCAGGCGGTCGAGATGCTGTCATACGGCCGCCGGATTATCCTCAGCGACGTGATGCTCACCGCCGATGAGCGCCCCTCGGCGCGCCCGTCCCGGGTTCGCGCGAACACCATCGACCCCCAACATATCGTCCGCATGGCGCGGATCCGTCTGGCGGCCGGCGACGACACCCCGGTTGAAACCGGCGACACGATCCGGGTCAGGGCGATGGCGCGCGCACCACCTCCGCCGGCCTTGCCAGGCGGCTGGGACACCCAGCGGGACGCCTTTTTCGCCGGCATTGGTGTCTCCGGCTATGCGCTGGGAAGCCTGCAAATCACCGGCCACGGGACGCCGGGCCGGTTCGGCGCGCGGGTGCAATGGCTGCGTGAGGTCATCGCCCGGCGCGTCGTCGCGGCGGTACCCGGTGCGCCGGGGGCAGTGTCGGTGACGTTGCTGACCGGCGCCTCGCGCGGCATCCCCGAGGCGGATCATGCCGCGTTCCGTGCTTCCGGCCTGGCCCATCTGCTCGCGGTCGCGGGCCTGCACATCGGCATCGTCATGGGATTCGCCCTGGGGTCCGCGCGCATCCTGCTGGCGTTGTCGGAGCGCGCCAGCCTGTTCTGGCCGGCGAAGCAGATCGCCGCCGTGTTCGCCCTGATCGTGGGCGGCGCCTACATGGTGCTGACGGGAGCGCACGTGCCCATCGTGCGCAGCTTCGCGATGGCCTGCCTGTTGACCCTCGCGATCCTCGCCGGCCGGCAGCCCGTTTCCCTCCGCGGACTGGGCCTCGCCGGCATCGCGCTGATGCTGATCGCGCCGTACGAAGTGCCGAACGTATCGTTTCAAATGAGCTTTTCGGCCGTGTTGGCGTTGATTTCCGGTTATGAAACGTTACGGCCCTGGCTGCGCCGGCTGTACGGACGGACCTTGCCGCGGCGGTTGCTGTGGTACGTGGCGGCATTGGCGCTGACCAGCACCCTCGCCGGCACCGCGTCGCTGCCGTACAGCGCGTACCACTTCGGCCATGTGCAAATCTATTACGTTCTGTCCAACCTGGTCGCCGTGCCGCTGGCCGCGTTCTGGGTCATGCCGGCGGGCATGATCGCGCTGCTGTTGATGCCGTTCGGGTTGGATTGGATCGCGCTGGTGCCGATGGGATGGGGAGCCGCGCTGATCATCGAGGTGGCCAGGTTCACCGCCGGGCTGCCGGACGCGACGGTCGCGGTGCCACACATGCCGGGGTGGGGACTGGCGGTGGTGTCGGGCGGCATCGCCTGGCTCGGGCTTTGGCGTTCCTGGATTCGCTTACTGGGCATCGCCGCGATCCTGGCGGGAATCCTGTCTCCCGCGTTTGACCAGCCGCCCGACATTCTGATTTCGGGGGACGCCGCATTGATCGGATTCCGCACCGATCGAGGCGTGTTCCTGCGGCAAACCCACGGCGGCTCCGACTTTATCAGGGAGGCGTGGTTCACCCGCTGGGACGTTGCCCGCGCATCGGCGCTGCCCAGTGAGGGACCGGTGGTGGAAGGGGAGGGGAGGATGATGTTCAATTGCGAGCGGGACGCCTGCGTGTTCCGTCCACGTCCGGAGGACATGACGGCGATCCTGCTGCGCGGCCCATCCAAACCCGCGGGCTGCGAGGAAGCCGCCGTCCTGATCTCCGCCGAACCCGCGCGCGGTATATGTTCCTGGCCGGGGCCACATCCGGTGGACCGGTTCGCTGTCTGGCGCGATGGGCCCGCGGCCATCTGGCTGGAACCGCATGGCGCCCGCGTGCTGACCGACCGCGAGGAACGCGGCGACCGTCCCTGGGTGCCGCCGCCGCCCAGGCCCAGACCACGCCCGGGGTCGATGGAGCGCGGTGGGAACCGCGACGAAGAGTGATCGCCCGCTTACTCGCCGGCCCGCAATGCATAGGCGACGTCTGAAATAACCCCGGCCCAGTACCCCGGCGTTCTTTGTTGAAACAACCGGGCGGTCGGATACCACGGCGTATCGGTCCGGCCCCACAACCAACGCCAACACTGATCGTACCGGTTCAACACCCAGACCGGCTTGCCCAGAGCACCCGCCAGATGCACCACCGAGGTATCGACGCTGATCACCAGATCCAGCGCGTCCACCAAAGCCGCCGTGTCGGCGAAGTCGTGCAATTCGCTGGTCCAATCGTGCAGTCGCATCCCGGCCGGCGGCGTCTGTCCCGACGCATCGCCCTTTTGCAACGAAATCAGGCTTATCCCGGGCAGCGCCGCCAATGGCGCGTAGTGCGACAGCGGCATCGAACGACGCCGATCGATCAGGTTGGCACGCGGCTGCTGATGCCGCGGCGAGCCAGCCCAGACCAGCCCCACCTTACGGCCCGGCAACGAGCCAAGGCGAGCCTCCCACATCGCGGATCGTTCCGCGTCGGCGTGTAAATAGGGGATCGCGGCCGGAATGGTCCCGAGCGTGGTGCCGAAAGCCAGCGGCAGGCTCATCAGCGGAATCCACGCGTCGTAACCCGGCGGCGGCTCTCCCTCGGCGACGATCCGCGCGACGCCTCGCAGCCCGGACAGCAATCGCAGCAACGGCCGGGGCGCTTCCAGAATGACCCGCGCGCGCCGCGCGAGCAGCGGGACGTAGCGACAAAATTGCAGCATATCGCCCAGACCTTGCTCGGCGTGGACAAACACGGTGGCATTGGGTTCGCCGGTCCAGGGCGGTCCGGAAAGGTCGCGTTTCGCACCGGACATCTCCGACTTCCAGCGCCATTCGAAGGATTTCCAGCCGTTCTCGTATTCCCCCATCGCGAGTTGGCACAGGCTTTGGTTCCAATGCGCCGCCGCGTGCTCCGGATCGAGCGCCAGCGCGGCCGCGTAGCTGCGCAGCGCTGCTTCATGGCGCCCCAGTCCTCGCAACGCGTTGCCGCGATTGGCGTGTGTGTCGGCGCGTTCCGGGTCTAACTTCAACGCCCGGTCAAAACTCGGCAGCGCGGCTTCGGGGTGTCCCAGGCCGGCCCGCGCGCTTCCCAGATTGTCATGCGCGTCGGCGTACTCCGGATTGAGCGCGAGCGCCTTGCCGTAGGACGACAACGCTTCCTCATGGCGCCCGAGACCGCCCAGAGCGTTGCCGCGATTATTGTGCGCCTCGGGAAACTCCGGCCGGAGCGCGATCGCGCGGTCATAACTTAACAACGCCTCCGCCGGACGCCCCAGATCGTCCAGCACGGTGCCGCGGTTATTATGCGCTTCGGTCAAATCGGGCTGCAACGCGATGGCACGGTCGTACCCCGCCAGAGCTTCGGTCAGCCGGCCCAGATCGCGCAGCGCGTTGCCCCGATTGTTATGCGCGTCCGGAAGATTCGGTTTCAGCGCCACGGCCAGGTCAAAAGATGACAATGCAAGGTCGTAACGGCTTAACCGCCGCAACGTCTGGCCGCGCGCGTTGTGCGCCTCCGCGAACTCCGGCTGCAATTCCACCGCGCGGTCGAAGCTGTCCAGCGCGTCTTCGGATCGCCGCAGTGCCGTCAGCGCGTTGCCCCGGTTGTAGTGTACTTGCGCGAGGCCTGGGCTCAGCGCGATCGCCCGGTCGTAATCGCGCAACGCGTCCTCGGGCCGGCCCAGGCTCCGCAGCACGTTGCCGCGATTGCAGAGCGTGCCCGCGATGTCGGGACGCAGCGCGATCGCGGTGTCGTAACTTATTAAAGCGGCCGCGTACTCTCCCAGGGCAGCCAACGCGGTCCCCAGGTTGCCATGCGCGTCCGCCGAATCCGGTCGAGCCGCTGTCGTGCGCCGCAGCCAAACGACGGCGTCGGTTGTACGTCCGGTTTGAAAAGCGATAATGCCGAGTAGATGCAGTGCGCCGAAATGCTCCGGCTGCTGTCGCGCCATGTCCTGACACAAACGCTCGGCGTCGGCGAACTGTCCGCGCCGGAAAAGTCCCAGAGCGTCCTGGAGGCTGATCTCCACCGCTTGCGCCACGACAATCCTCCGCGCGCGATGGCGCGATAATTCTCCGCGCGCGACAGAGCTACGGCGTCGCGGGCCAGTGGCGAAATTAGCTCGCGACGCGAATGCCCGGCAACCGCGCGATCAGTAGCGCCGCAGCAATCCGATCAACCGGCCTTGCACTTTTACCTTATCGGCCGGCAGGATCTGCGACTTATACGCCTGATTGCAGGGCTCCAGCGCGGTCGAGTTGCCGCGGCGTCGCAACCGCTTCAACGTCACTTCCTGATCGTCGACCAGAGCGACGACGATCTGGCCATTTTCCGCGACTTCACCCTTACGGATCAGCACCGTGTCGCCGTCCAAAATCCCCGCGTCGATCATCGAATCGCCCGAAACCTCGAGCGCGTAATGGTCGCCACTGCCAAGCAGCGACGCCGGCACATCGATGGTCGTCTGGGTGTCGTGCAGCGCCTCGATCGGCAGCCCGGCGGCGATGCGTCCATACAACGGCAACTTCACCGACGCCGCGTCGTTGGCCGCGCGCACCGCCTGGATGCGGCCGGTGAAATCGCCCTTGATCACATTTGGCGTGAATCGCGGCGAATCAATGTCATCGTCTTCTTCCAGTTCCAGAACGGTATCCTGCCGCGACGACATATTGTCGGGCAGACGCAGCACCTCCAGCGCGCGGGCGCGGTGATGACGGCGACCGAGATAATTGCGCTCCTCTAACGCTGAAATCAGCCGATGAATCCCCGACTTCGACTTCAACTTCAACGCCTCCTTCATCTCCTCGAAACTGGGCGAATAGCCAGTTCGTTTCAGGTAGGAGTCGATATAGATCAGCAACTCGTACTGTTTACGGGTCAGCATGACAACGTGTTCCCCACTCGGGATTTTCCTGGTTTCCGGGAGAGGTTTTTACGCACCCCCGGAACAAATCGGCAACCACGTGTTTGTTCTATGTTGGTTCCCGTGATTCGGTCAAGTCGCTTGTGGATAAATCGGGGACATAACCAGAATCAACCAGGAATACAATGAAAAAAGAGCTATTAATAAGATATTAATCCTTTCAACCTGACCATCTCGCGTTTGAATCGCTCGCGAATCGGGCGTGACGCCGCTACCGGGCGCCACTTGCCAGCCACCCCGGCCCCGGGACAAACAGAAGTGGAGACAACCCCGCCCGAACCGCGTGAGGCACCGATGAAGATTACCATTCTGGGCGGCGGCGGTTTCCTCGGCCAGCGGATCGCCACGCGGCTGGCGGAAACCGGAACGCTCGGCGGCCAGACCATCACCGGCCTGACGTTGTTCGATCTGCGCGAGCCGCCGCCGCTCGACGCGCCGTTCCCGGTCGCGCGCCTCGCCGGAGACATCGTGGCGTTGCCCGAAGCCGCGATCCCGTCAGACACCGACGTCATCTTTCACCTTGCCGCCGTGGTCAGCGCGCAGGCCGAGGCCGATTACGATCTGGGCCGCCGGGTGAACCTGCGCGGCACCGACTCTGTGGTCGATGCCTGCCGCCGTGTCGTCGCGGCGGGCGCGTCTCCACCGAGGGTTGTGTTCACCAGTTCGGTCGCCAGTTTCAGCGGCGGCCAGCGTGCCAACCTCGCCGACGATTCCCGTCAGGTGCCCGCCAACTCCTACGGCGCGCAAAAGGCGGCGGCGGAACTGATCATGGCGGACGCGTGCCGCCGCGGGTTCATGGACACCGTCTCGATCCGCCTGCCCACCGTGATCGTGCGGCCCGGGCGCCCGAACAAGGCGGCGAGTTCGTTCTTCTCGGCGATCCTGCGGGAGCCGCTTCTGGGCCTGGAAACCGAGCTTCCGGTGCCCGACAATTTCGCCGCCTGGGTTTGCAGCCCGCGCAGCGCGACCGGTTGGCTGCTGCACGCCGCCGCGATGGACACCAGCCTTCTGGGTCTCGATCGAGGCATCAATCCGCCCGGCATCAGCGTGACGATCGCCGAACTGCTGCGGGGCCTGGACGCGGTGAAACCGGGCGCCGCCGCGCTGGTGAAGCGCGTGCCCGATCCGGCGATCGAAGCAATCGTCGGCACCTGGCCGCCGCTGTTCACCCCGGTCCGCGCCCACGGCCTGGGGTTCGCGCCGCACGAAACGATCGTTCAACTGATCGGCGCCTTCATCGAGGACGACCTGGACGCGACCCGTGCCGACCGCGTGGCCAACCCCTGAGACGCCTGGACAGGATTTTCCCCGCCGGATGCCGCCCACGCACCATTTTTTTACCACGATTGGCGGAAAAGATGGGTTTGACCCGTTGATCGGGCCGGAGCCGCGTTCCATTAAGGGGCGTTGCCTCTTCCTCGCTCCACGGGACGTCGCTTATGCCGCCCACGCCTGGAGATTCCGCTGTCGCGGGCGAGCCCCGTCACGGGAGAGGTGTGTTCAGATCGCGGGACGCCAAAGCACGCGACGCCGCGAAAGCCGGCCAGGTCAGACGGCCCAGACGCGCTCTCGGATCGGCGGTGGCGCACGCGCCGCAGGTTCTTCGGGCACTGGTCCGGGCCGATGAGATCTGGCTGCTGGTGGTCGCCGCCGGTATCGGGGTCGCCGCCGGCATCACGGTCTGGATGATCAACGAGGCCGCGCAACTGTTTCATCAGACGTTGTTTGGCATCGGTCCCACGCAACGGCTCAGCGCGATGGACCACCTCAGTCCGGTCGCCACCGTCGCGGTGCCTTGCCTCGGCGGCCTTGCCCTCGGCCTCATCACCCTGGGCATTGGCCGGATCTACGCCCGCCGGGCGGTCGATCCGATCGAGGCGAACGCGCTGTTCGGCGGCCATATGTCGCTGACCGGCAGTCTGGTGGTCGTGCTGCAAACCATCATCTCCAACGGCGTCGGCGCGTCGATTGGATTGGAGGCCGCCTATACCCAGATCGGGTCCGCCATGGCCTCCAAAGTGGGGCACGCGTTTCGCGTGCGGCGCAACGACATGCGCATCCTGGTCGGCTGTGGCGCGGCGGCGGCGATTTCCGGTGCGTTCAACGCCCCGCTGACCGGGGCGTTCTACGCGTTCGAACTGGTCATCGGCACCTATTCCATCGGCACTTTCGGGCCTGTCGCCGTCGCCGCCATCGTCTCCATGGCGGTCGTTCACGGCCTGGGCGTGCAATTGTTCGAACTGAACCTGCTACCGGCGGAGATCGATCCGCTCGACTATATTCCGATCCTCGCGTTGGGCATGCTGTGCGCGCTGCTCGGCATCGCGATCATGCGCGGCGTGACGTTGACCGAGAGTATCTTCCGCAAGCTCGGCCTGTCGGCTTGGTCGCGCCCGGCGATCGGCGGCCTCGCGGTCGGCCTGCTGGCGCTTTACACGCCCGCCGTGCTGTCGTCCGGCCACGGCGCGGTGGGCGTGGTGATCGGCGCCGAATACACCCTGACCCATCTGCTGCTGTTGGTGTTGCTCAAGGCGCTGGCGTCGGCGATCTCGATCGGCTCCGGCTTTCGCGGCGGCCTGTTCTTCGCGTCGCTGTTCCTCGGCGCGGTACTGGGCAAGGCGTTCGCCCTGATCGTCGGCGGCGTCAGTCCCGAGCACATGATTTCCCCCACCATTTGCGCTCTGGTCGGCATGAGCGGACTGGCCGTGGCCATCATTGGCGGCCCATTGACCATGGGGTTCCTCGCGCTGGAGTCGACCGGCAGCCTGCCGATGACCGTCGCCGTGTTGGCGGCCTGCGTGGTGTCCGCCGTCACCGTGCGCCGGACCTTCGGCTACTCCTTCGCCACCTGGCGGTTCCATCTGCGCGGCGAGTCGATCCGTAGCGCCGTCGATATCGGCTGGATGCGCAACCTGACCGTCGAGCGCATGATGCGGCGAGAGGTGCGGACGATCCACGCCGACATGCCGTTGCCCGACTTCAAGCACGATTTCTCGTTGGGCTCGGAGCATCGCGTGGTGGTGCTGGACGATGAGGAACGCTACGTCGGTATCGTCCAGGTCGCCGAGGTTTACGCCGACGCCGATGATGAGCACGTGGTGGGCGATCTGCTGCACCACGCCGACATCGTGCTGCTGCCGAAGATGACCATCAAGGAAGCGGTCGCGATGTTCGAAAACGCCGAGAGCGACGCTCTGGCGGTGGTCGATGGGCCGGAGACCAGGCACGTGATCGGCCTGTTGACGGAACAGCACGCGCTGCGGCGGTACAGCGAGGAACTCGACCGGAGGCGGCGGGAGTTGTCGGGGGAGTAGGGGCGGGCGCCGGATATGGCAACGCGGGACATATTGGCGGAGGACAGCGAATTGAGTGTCGCGCGGACCACAACACTGACCGAAGACTCCGTTCCGCACCGCCTGCGTGAGGCGCTGAACAAGGCCTATGGAGCCCGGAACATTGAGCGCGTGGTGCTGTTCGGCTCGCGCGCGCGTGGCGACGCCCGGTCGGACTCCGACTACGATGTGGCTGTCTTCCTTCATCAGCCCGGCGAGCTTTGGGACGATCTCGGCCGTCTGTCCCACATCACCACCGCCATCCTTAACGTTACCGGGGCGGTGATCTCGGCGAAGCCATTTCCCGCCGGCGCGTGGCGGGAACTTTCGCCGCTCATGCACGAGATCCGCGATGACGGGCTTGACCCGTGACGCCAGAGGCGGCGCGGTTTATCGCCAAGGCGCGCCAATGCCTCGCTGACGCTTTGCCGTATCAGCCGCTGGTGCCTCGCATCACCGGACGTGAGGCCTACCTCACGGCCTTTCATGCCGCCGAAGCTCCGGTCTATGAACGCACCGGCAAGATCGCCAGGACGCACCGAGGTCTTCGCGCGCGGTTCGCACTCGTCACCGGAAACGAGCCGCGCATCGATAAATCGCTGTCCGAATTTCTGGGCGCGCTTACGAGTTGAAATCGCTCGCCGATTACGGCACCGGAAGCGAGGCCGATATTTCCCTGGCGTCGGCTGAGGCGGCTGTCGCCATGGCCGGTCGTTTCGTGGACCGCGTCGCGGCTTTGTTGGAAGCTAAATGATACCTCTGGTCAACCCCAACGCCATCGGTCACATTGCGCGCTCCGGGAAACGTCACAAGCGCTGATCATGGATATATCCTTCGACCTTCTGGGCAACGCCCTGGTCTCCGGGCTGTTGCTCGGGGGTTTCTACGCGGCCGTCACGATCGGCGTTTCGATCTCCTTCGGCATGCTCGACATCGTCAATATCGCGCACCCGGCGTTCATCCTTCTGGGCTCTTACGTCGCCTACATCATGAACAGCAATTTCGGTTTCGACCCGATTCTGGTGTCGATCGCCGCCACGCCGCTGTTCTACTGTCTCGGTGTCGCCATCTACCACGTTTACGACGTCGCCTTCGAACGCCGAGGCGACACCGCCTTGCGTGGCCTGGCGTTCTTCTTCGGCCTGCTGTTCATCACCGAGGTCGCGCTGACGTTGATTTTCGGCGTCGATTACCGTCTGGTCGAGGCCATTTATATCGGTCCCACGCTGCATTTCGGCGTCATCGACCTGCCATTGCGATTGCTGGTCCCCGCGCTGGTATCGCTGGCGATGATGGGCATTCTGCAACTTTATTTGTCACGTACCTTCATCGGCCGCGCGGTGCAGGCCGTGGCGCAGGACCCGATGGCCCTGAGGTTGATGGCCGCCGACCCCAGCCGGATCAAACGCATCGCCTTCGGACTGTCGATCGCCACCGCCTCGGTCGCGGGAGCCATCCTGATCATCATCCAACCGATCGAGCCCTCCGTCGGGCGCGATTACATCGGCCGCATTTTCGCGATTTGCGTGCTCGGTGGCATGGGCAGCTTCGCCGGAACTTTGGTCGCCGCGATCATCCTCGGCGTCATGGAAAACCTCACCGCCACCTTCTTCGGTCCCTCCTGGGCGCCCGCCGTGGCCTTCGGATTTCTGTTGTTGACCCTGGCGTTCAGGCCCAGTGGCATTTTTGGACGCGCTTAAGTGAAGAACCCGATTTTCGTGCTGTGGCTCATCGTGGCCGCGCTGCTGACCTTTGTCCTCGCGCGGCTGGTGGATAACGCCTATTTTTATTTCGCGGGCTATGTCGTGCTGCAATACATCGTGCTGGCGACGGCGTGGAACATCCTTGGCGGCTATACCGGCTACGTCAATTTCGGCATCCCGGCGTTCATCGCTCTGGGTGCCTACAGCACCGTCGTGCTGCATAAAACCACCAGCCTGCCGCTGATCGTGATGATGATCGTCGGCGGGATCGTTTCGGGCCTGGTCGGCGTCGGCACCGGCTATCTGACCCTGCGCCTGCGCGGCACCTTCTTCTCGATCGCCACCCTCGCCATGGCCGTCGTCATGCAAACCCTCGTCACCAACTGGGCTTTTGTCGGAGGCTCCCGCGGCGCCTACATCATCCGCCCGGCGACGGTGCAGTATCTCGGCATGAATTACATCGAGTATCTGTTCCTGATGATGCTCGGCCTGTGCGTGCTGTCGGTCGGCGTCGCCCGCGCCATTGAAAAATCCCGCCTTGGTTACGGCTTCGCCACCATTCGCGACGACGAACTCGCCGCCGAGGCTTCCGGCGTGCCGACCTTGCGACTTAAATTGATCGCCTGTGGCTTGTCCGGCGGTTTCATGGGCATGGCGGGGGCGCCGTTGCCGTACTACGTAACGTATCTCGACCCCGCCTCGGCGTTCAGCCTGAGTTACGCGGTCAACACGATCGCCATGCCGCTGATCGGCGGCACCTCCAGTTGGCTCGGGCCGATTCTCGGCGCGATCCTGTTGGGCACCTTGCAGCAGGTGGCGACGGTGACGATCTCCTCGGCCTGGTCGCTGCTGATCGTCGGCGTCATGCTGGTTGTGTTCGTGGTGGCGGCGCCCAAAGGCATCATCGGTTGGTTCTGGAAATGAGCGCCACCGATCCGATCCTCCAGGTCGCCGGTCTGGGCAAACGCTTCGGTGGTTTCGTGGCACTCGCCGATATCGAACTCGAGGTCGCCCGCGGCGAGCGCCTCGGCCTGATCGGTCCCAACGGCTCCGGCAAGAGCACGTTGGTCAACTGCCTCGCCGGAACGTTACGCAATGAAGCAGGCACTGTTCGTTTCGAGGGCAAGCTGCTGGACGGCGCCCCCGCGCATCTGCGCACCCGGGCCGGCCTGTCGCGCACTTTCCAGTTGCCGCGCCCCTTCGGCACGCTGACGTTGGCGGAAAATCTGCGCGTTCCCATCCTCTACGCGGTGCAAACCCGCGAAGGCGGCTCCCGCCTGAACATCGAAGACCGCTGCCGGGCTTTGCTGGACACCGTGGGCCTCGCCGACAAGGCCGCGCGCCTGCCGAAGGACCTGACGCAAATCGAAATGCGCAAGCTGGAACTGGCCCGCGCCATGGCGGCGGAGCCTCGGCTGCTGATCGCGGACGAGGCGATGGCTGGTCTGTCGCATGGCGAAGTGGATGACATTCTGGCGCTGCTGGTCCGCCTGAATGAGCAGCAAGGCATCACCATCATCATGATCGAGCACATCATGCGCGCGGTTCTTTCGTTCTCGCAACGGCTGGTGGTGCTGGTCGCCGGCCGTAAGATCGCCGACGGCGACCCTCAGGACGTGGTGCGCCAGCAAGACGTCGTGGCGGCTTATCTTGGCAGCTAGTCTCCGCATCGCCGACCTGGACGCCGGTTATGGCGCCGTCAGCGTCCTGCACGGCGTGACGTTGGACGTGCGCGAAGGCGAAACGGTGGCGCTTCTCGGCACCAACGGCAACGGCAAGTCCACGCTGATGAAATGCATCATGGGCATGGTGCGCCCATCCGCCGGCGCCATCGAGGTCGAAATCGACGGCGCGCGGGTCAACCTGATCGGCATGACCACCGAGGCCATCGTCGATCTGGGCATTGGTTTCGTTCCCGAAGGCCGCCGTTTGTTTCCGCGCCTGACGGTGACCGAAAACCTGCTGATGGGGGCATTCCGAAAAATCGCCCGGCCTCAGATCGATCGCAACCTGGCGTTTTGTTTCGAGCTTTTTCCGCGTCTGGCCGAGCGACGGAAGCAACTCGCCGGCTCCATGAGCGGTGGCGAGCAGCAGATGCTGGCTTTGGCGCGCGCTTTGATGTCGGCGCCGAAAATGCTGCTGATCGATGAGCCGAGTGTGGGACTCGCGCCGCTGCTGGTCGCGCGAACCATCGACAGCATCAAGGCGCTGAAGGAGGGCTACCAGCTTTCCGTCCTGATGGCGGAACAAAACTTCACGCAGGCGATCCGCATCGCGGATCGCGGCTACGTCATCGTGCACGGCCGCATCGAATTCGAAGGCAAATCGGCGGAAGACCTGAACAACAACGATATCATCCGCGCGCTTTACATGGGCGCGTGACTCGAGACGTTCACCCCGATCGCAACCAGCGCCGCGCGGTCAGCCGCTTCAACGCCGCGAAATAAGCTCGATTGGAATCCACTCCCGGATCGGCACCGGTCGCGATGCCCTGAATATGATTGGCCAAAACCCAGGCGATCGCGTGAATGGCCTCGTGCCGGTCGAGGCCCGAGGCCATGAGTGACCTTAGAGCGTGATCGCTTGAGGCTGATTGGTCGGAAAGCGTGAATCACGCTCTCAAACAAAGGCCTTACAGCATGATTGGTTCAACCTGAAACAATCATGCTGTAACTTACGCAGCACCGGCAATTCGTCGCCCGTCGCGAGCTGATTTTCAATGATGTCATGCAATGCCGCGTGTGCCCGCGCATTGGGTATTTCGATGCCGGCCTCGGTATGCCAGTCCAGGATGATCTGGAGTCGAATGGCTTCATCCAGGTTGAGCCATTCCTCGGGGTCGGGCGTTTCATCGGGATCGTAGGAGGAGATTGGCATGGGCGGACCTCGCGTTGCCACGGGGGATCGGGTGCCCGCGATTTAAGGCGTAATGCCACCGCCCGCCAGCCTGCAGCGGCGGCATGGCCGCAACGGGTTGCGCTTCTTCCTGGCATCGAGACCTGGTCTCACCCATATTGTGTCGATCGAAGCAGCCGAGAACACAGGAAGCATGCCGGTGACCACCGTCCAGATCACGTTACCAGACGACCTCGCGCAGGACCTCGCGGAAGCCGGTCTGCTCGATCCTTCGGTTGTTGAGGCAATTCTCCGGGACCGGTTGCGTGCCACGCGGATCGCCGATTTCGCGAAGCTTCGCGCCGTGTTGCGGACCGATCCGATCGAGCCGATGACAAACGAGGAAATCAACGCCGAGATCGAGGCATATCGCGCCGAGCAGCGGCGTGCGACTGGTCCTTGATACCAACACCGCCCTGTCCGGATTGATCTGGGATGGGCCACCCGCGCGTTTGATCGAGGCTTCGGAGGCCGGAAAAATTCTCCTGGTCACCAGCGTCGATTTGCTCGCCGAATTGCGGAGTGTTCTCTCCCGTGACAAATTCTCGCTGCCGTTGGCGCGGCGAAATCTCGATCGGCGCACTGTATTCGCCTATTACCTCGCGCTGGTGAATATCGCGGCGCCGGCGATGATTACGCCTACGGTCATCGATGATCCCACGGACGACACCGTTCTCGCGACCGCCATCGGTGGGCGGGCCGATCTGATCGTGTCGGGAGACGCACACTTGCTGAACGTAAAAACATTTCAGGGAATTGAGATCGTTACCGCCTCGACCGCGGTTGACCGTATTCTCGCCGGCGCATGACGCGTTTGGCTGTCGCGAGAGCGGGGCATGCCGAAAAATCGCGCGACAGCCATTCCTCCGGATCAGGCGTTGCATTGGGATCGTAGGAGGAGATTGGCACGGTCGGACCTCGCGTTGCCACGGGGGATCGGGTGCCCGCGATTTACGGTGTAACGTCGCCGCCCGCCAGCCTGAAGCGGCGGCATGACTGGGGAGCGGTCAGTCACAAGGCCGGCGGCTCCAAGGCGCGCGACCAGGCCGGTTCCTACAATTCCACGCGCCAGCGCTGGCGTTCGTGCAACACCGCGAGAACCTCGATTGTATCGTTCCGCGCCCGGGACGCGACGATATAGCGGGTTCGGGCGACCGAGAGTTCCCGTGTGCCGCTCCGTCGCCCGGGACGGCCCATTTCCGGAAAGCGCGCCAGAGTCGCGACCGCGACGAGAACGCGCTCGACCTGCCGATCCGCCGCGACAGGGTGATCGCGACGGATGCGAGCGCGAACGCCCGCGAGTTCACGAACCGCTCGTTCGGTCCAGACTAATCGCGTTTCGGCATGGGCAACTCGTCAGGCTGGTCCCATGAGTGGACCCATGCGGCCACATCCTCATGCGGAACGACGTGGCCGGCATCGGCCTCCTCAATCCAGGCGTCGATTGCGGCCAATTGGGCTTCTCGAGTGGCGACAAACTCTCGCACCGCTTGTTCGATCACCCATGACTTTGGCTGGTCGAGATCTTGCGCGACGGCCCCCAACTTTTCATTGAGCGCCGGATCGAGACGGACGCTGACGGGTGCTGTCCTGATCATCGCATCCTCTCGAGCTGAACTACAAGCTACCACAATGTAGCCCGAAACAGGCAGGGACAAAAACGGGCGTCCTGGCACTCACCGCCCAGCCCACCCCGTCATCATCGCCAGCCGTAACCTCGCCGGCACGCGCCCATCGTCCCCTCGCATCGCGGCCAAAGCCGCCGGAAACAATTCAACCGGAGGCACCGTCCGCGCCCGCGTCCGAATGGCGTTCGTCTCCCCCGCCGCGCGTAAATCCCGCAACAACCGCAATGGATCGGCGTAACGCACGACGATCTCCTCCACATCCACCACCGGCGCCGCGAACCCGGCCCGTTGCAGCAACCCCGCGCAATCGGACACATCCGGAAATGGCGACACCCTGGGCGACACGCCGCCGCGCATCGCCAGTTCCGTCTCCGTCAACGCCGCCCTCAACTCGGAAAAACTGCCCAGAGCCGGCATCGAGGCCAGAAACAGCCCGTCGGGGCGCAAGGCCCGGCGCATCTGGATCAGCGCCCCAGGCAGATCGTTGATCCAATGCAGCGACAGGCTCGCCACGATCAGATCGAACGTGCCAGACCCGAACGGCAGAAACTCCTCATCCGCCACCACCGGGCGGGCGCCAAGCCGCGCCATCGGCAGCGAAAGATCGCAGGACACGACGTCGATGCCGCGCGCGCCGAGCAACGGTGCCACCACGCCACGTCCGCCGACATCCAGCGCCAGGCTAAACCCGCCACTCATGTCGTCCAGCCGGTCCAGCAACCGCTCCGCCCCATCGCGCAGCAGATCGGCGGCCTGGCCCACCGTCGCGGCGGCCCGATCGCGATGCAGCCGAACGGCGTCCCGGTCGAATACCAGCATGGATTCCATGGGCGCCTCTCTTATCACCTCGACCAGACGGGGCACCACGACCAGAGGTTGCCACACAACGCCACTTTTGCTACTTTCCGCGCCATGATGGGAGAATTATGACCATGAAACACGTTGGCCCCACGACATTGCACGACTGGCTGTCCGACGGCCAGGAACTCGCGATCATCGATGCGCGCGAGGATGGAGAATTCGGCGCCGAACATCTTTTCTGGGCCGTCCCCTTCGGGATGGCGCATCGCGAAACCCGCGCTCACACCCTGTTGCCGCGTAAATCGGTGCGCATTTGCGTGACCGACGATGGCGGCCAGCTGGCCAGCAAACTCGCCGCCTCGCTGGCAAGCGCCGGTTATACCGACGTCTCCATTCTCGCCGGCGGCACCAAGGCCTGGGCCGGTGCCGGATACGTCAACTTCAGCGGCATGAACGTTCCTTCCAAAGCGTTCGGCGAATGGGTCGAGCATCACTACGGCACCGAAAGCGTCGATCCGGTGGAACTCAAGGAGTGGATCGACAGCGGTCGCAAGATGATCGTGCTCGACAGCCGCACTCAGGAAGAGTTCAGCCGCATGTCGATCCCCACCGGGATCCCCATGCCGGGCGCCGAGCTGGCGTATCGCATCGGCGACCTCGCCCCCGACCCCGACACGCTGGTGGTGGTCAATTGCGCCGGCCGTACCCGCAGCATCATGGGCGCCGAAAGCCTGCGCCGCGCCAACATCCCCAACAAGGTCGTGGCGTTGCGCAATGGCACGATGGGCTGGGAACTGGCGGGCTTCCAATGTGAGCACGGCCGCCCGGAGCGTTTTGTCCCCGGCACACCGCGCACCGCGGATCTCGCCTTGCAGCGCGCCCGCGCGTTCGCCATGGAATCCGGCGTGCGTGAGCTCACGGCGGAGCAGTTGGCGGCGTTCGAGGCCGATCCGTCTCGCACGCTGTATGTTCTCGACGCCCGCGACCCGAGCGAATATCGCGCGGGCCATCGCAAAGGCAGCCTCAGCGCGCCCGGCGGCCAGTTGGTGCAAGGTACCGACAACTGGGTCGCTGTGCGCGGCGCGCGCATCGTCGTCATCGACGACACCGGCGTGCGAGCCCGCATGTCGGCCGCCTGGCTGCGGCAGATGGGCAACCAGGACGTCTGGGTCGCCGACAACGCTCTGGGCTTTGAGACGGGCAGCGCGACACCTGACCTCGCACCCCAGGCGCCCACCATCAGCGCCGACACCGTGGCGGCGCGGGAACACGGCACCGCGATCATCGACCTCGCGCGCAGTATCGACTTCCGCGCCGGCCACATCCAGCACGCGATCTGGGGCGTGCGCGGGCGCCTCGAGGCCGTGGTGCCGAAGCTGACATCGGCGCGCCGTGTCGTGCTGACCTCGCCCGACGGACGGCTTGCCCGTTTCGCCTATGAGGAGACGAAAGCGCTGACCAAGGCCGAGGTGCTGGTGCTGGATGGCGGCACCGCCGCGTGGACCGCCGCCGGCCATCCGTTGGTCGCCGATCGCGCCAACCCGCCGGATGACGCCTGCATCGACTTTTATTTGCGTGCTTATGACCGGAATTCTGGTGTCGAGGAGGCGATGAACGCGTATCTCACCTGGGAGATCGACCTTGTGAACGAAATCCAACGGGATGGCACGATTGCTTTTGGAGTCGCCGCCGCGCACTGACGCCTTCCTGACCCGTCTCGTTCCGGGCCTGACCCGTTTCGTTCCGGGGCGGTTCTCGCCGGCCCGGATCGCGACGGCGGTGCTCGATCTGCTGCTGCCGCCGGCCTGCATCCTGTGTTCCAGCCCGGTCGACGCGCCCGGTCTGCTCTGCGGCGCGTGCTTCGCCGAACTGGCGATTCTGGGCGGCCCATCCTGTCTCTGTTGCGGCGCGCCGTTCGAGTTGGCGTGGCACGCGGTCGAGGGTGGGTTGTGTCAGCGCTGTCTGGACACGCCGCCACCGTTTGAGCGCGCGCGGGCGGCGTTGCGCTACGACGACGCCTCGCGCCGGTTGGTGCTGCCGTTCAAGCACGGCGACCGGATCGAGTTCGCCGCCGTGCTGGCGCGGCTGATGGCCGGGGCCGGACAGGTGCTATTACGTGACAATAATGTTATGATTCCTGTTCCGTTACATCGGCGCAGATTGTTTGTTCGAAGATATAATCAGGCGGCTTTGCTGGCGCGTGCGCTCGGCCGCATCGCGGGACGGCCGGTATTGCTGGACGCGCTGATCCGCGTCGCGCCGACGCGCAACCTCGATGGTAAATCCGCCGCCGAGCGGCGCGAGGAAGTGGCGGGGGCGTTCGCCGTCCGTCCACGCCGCGCGGCTGGGTTGCGAGGACACCGGGTGTTGCTGATCGACGATGTGATGACATCGGGCGCGACCACCGCGGCGTGTGCCAGCTGCCTGCTCGAGGCGGGCGCCGGTTCGGTCGATGTTCTGGTCGCCGCGCTTGTGCCGGATCCGCGGCAGCGTAACCCGGCCCGGCGACGTCGCGCCCGCCGGCGAAAACCGGTGGCGGCGACGCACTGACCGCCCCCCGCGTTGCGCGGGGTGTGTCTCCGGAGCGCTCACGCGTCGCCAGATATCAGGGGCGCACCGTCCCGCCGGCCACGGTGACGTGTGCCCCGAAACCGAGCTGCCTCTGACGTCAGTGCATCGGCTTTTTAGTGCATGGGCCCCGAAATGAGCACCGACGCCACCCCGGTCGCCACCAGAAGCACGGTCGCCACAAGCATCGGCACGAGTTGACTGACTCCCTTGGTATGCGCCGGCTCGGCGCGTTGGACGGTCGTGGTTCCGGCGTTCGACGGCATTGTCATCGTTGTCATGGCGCTCGATCTCCTCCGTGGCGCGAATTCGGGGACAGGCTGCCCCGACGGCCGCGCAACGCGCTTTGACATGGATCAAATGTTGCGCAATCGATTTGTCCCAACCGGAACGCCATTGAACCGTCACCGCGACCTTGACGCGAACCGCGTGCCGGGTTGCTTGCCCGAAGTCGCCGATTCCGATCGGCGGCCGTCCGCTCGCCATTTGGCCCCCCGCCTATGGCCGGTGTGACGCGCGCGACTGACAGCCGGATCATATGAACCCGCCAACAGGCAGCGATGCCGCGAAGCCTCCCGGTTGGTACTCACGCAAGCGTGACGTGCCGAATGATCGACTCGCGACGGCGGAGACGGCCCGGACCCGGTCAGTGATCGCTCCTTCAAGGTCGGACATCGTCTGAACGGGGCGGTCGCGACCTCCTCCGGGCTCGGAAACGACCGAGACCGAGGCAGGAGGGATGCGATGACCGCCAGTGCCGTCCGTCACCCAGGCCACAAGCCAGCCGCTCCCCGCGGCCGACCGCGATCGTGTGCGTCAGCGACGGGAGCAATTTGATGGACGACGGACCTGGTATGGGCCGGTCGGTCCGCCCCCATAACCATTGACACAGCGATCCAGGGGCTCCCGGTGACGGTGACACACATCGCCCTCCGCCGCGAGACCAATGGATGGAAGGACGATGGAATTGAGCAGTCCGCCGACATCGGCCGCGTCAAACTCCGCACATTGGGCGGCCGCCTCTGTTACCTCGCCGCCGCGGCCAATCTGGCGCCGCGCCAGGTCGGACCTGGTCCCATCGGCTGTTGCATTTCCTGATGGTCGCCGGTCCTGGCCTGATCGACATGGTCGCCGACAACGACGCGGGAGCGCTCTCCACCTACACCGAAACGGTCGCGCGGGAACTGGGATATTCACCGTTCGTCGCCGTCCCGATGGCCGCTATCGGCCTGATGTTGCTGGTCAGCACCGGCGGCTATCGCCGGTGGGAGAGGATGACCCTGTCGTTGTGCGGCCTTAATCGCGTCTGGCCGATGCTGGCCGTGCTGGTGCGCCCAGATTGGGGAAGGGCCGCGTTCGACAGCCTGACCCCCGGCCATGGCACGAGGGGGAGTACCGGAGATCTGGTGTTTCTGGTGGTCGCCGTGGTCGCCACGACGATCGCGCCGTGGCGATTGTTCTTTCAGCAATCCTGTGTCGCGGACAAGCGCCCGCGCTTCGCCGGCCTTGGCGCCGCGCCGTCGTTTCTGTCCTGGTTTCTGGGGATCCGCCGAATGTGTGTATTTCCTTTGTCAAATGATAATTCTATACATGGTTATCACCCGGTTCATCCATTGGATGCACCGCCGGAACAGAAATTGTTTCATCGCGAACCAGGGCGAATGGCCTTGACTCCGCGTGTAAAAGTGGCTTTTTTTATTCTACAGGGCTATCCAGGAGTCATGGTCCTGTTGGTAGGCTGGCGATTGATCGCGGGTTCATGAAGCGTTCGGTACGGAACGGATATCAGGTCCCCTGAGAGGTTAAGCCACGGGCAGAGGCGACACGTGTCAATTCTGTCCAAACCGTAATGTGGCCGCAGGGGAACTGACAGGCGAGACAGTGCATGATCTCGGGACGCATTGCCCAGATGCGAACTGGCGACCGGCGCGGTATCCTGAACCTTCTGCGTCCCCCCAGCGGTTCGCTTTCTTAACCGCCCCGGTCGCCACCGGACCTGCCTGCCAGGCATCATAACGACCGGATCAGGAAAGGTTGGGCCAATGGCTACCAGTGAAGCTTCGGAGAGTCTGGTTAACGTTCTGCGCGACACGATCGTCGCGCTGGTGCGTCAGGATGGACCCGATTTGTCGGCGCGCCAGTTCGGCGTGTTTTTAACCTGCTATCTTGAAGGGGACGCGCAAACCGTCCGGGGACTCGCCGCCACGCTCGACGTGTCCAAGCCCGTGATATCGCGCGCGTTGGATCGTCTGGCCGATTTCGATCTGGTCCGCCGTAAGGCCGATCCAGCCGACCGGCGAAGCGTGCTGGTGCAACGGACTCCGGCGGGCACCGCCTATCTGAAGGATATTCGCGGCATCCTGCGCGACGCCGCGAACGGCAAAACCCGCAGGTAGCGCGGCTTTAGCCTGGCCGAGGTCGCTCCCGTTCATCACGGTCCTGTCGAGGCGAGTAACCATCATCGATTGTCATTCGGGCCGAAACGGGTTACCGGGTTAACCCGTTTCGGTTTGGTTGCGATATGGTGGCGGCCGACCTGTTCATGAAATCGTCTTGCCGTGCATGGCATTCCGCCTCTGCTCCTGGGGCAGCAGTTCTCATTTTGCCGATCGGCCTACCCAATTCGTCATCCTCCGGCTTGAAATTCGTCATCCTCCGGCTTGA
>Ga0182030_10004861_pt1 | contig 28715 bp, 26 predicted proteins | sample 812S3MmetaG_FD_121299 | JGI IMG/M metagenome (GOLD analysis project Ga0182030, IMG submission 121299) | Permafrost microbial communities from Stordalen Mire, Sweden - 812S3M metaG (Illumina Assembly) | ecosystem: Environmental > Terrestrial > Soil > Wetlands > Permafrost | place: Sweden...
AAACAGCGGCCAGTTCGACGCGGGGTCGACGACCACGGCCTCGAGCTTCTTGCCGAGAACGCCGCCCTTCTTGTTCTGCTCATCGATCATGAACAGCACGGTATCCTTCAGCGTGGTTTCGCTGATGGCCATGGTGCCGGAGAGCGAGTGAAGAACGCCCACCTTGATGGTGTCATCGGCCGCCTTGGCTGACGTAAACGTGGCCAGACCCAGAATCAGCCCGGCAGTGGCCGCCAGCCAGCGACGGCGGCTCAGAGGCGCCGCGGTATCGTGAGTTAGTTGTGTAAGCATGAGGTGTCATCTCCCTGACGCAGGCGTTTAAACGCTGCGAAACGGCCCCGTGGCCGCCTGCGTTAACGGAATCGCAAGAACCATGCCACGGTGCACCAATGGTTTAAGTACATGTTTTAATTAGAGAATATTGCACAGACCGGGTCAGCGGCGGGACTCCTGCCTAAGAATTGGCCAAGAAAAATGTATGCTTTGTCGGCAAACTGATTATTTGGTGAGCAAATATGGAGATTTGTCTAATTTTCTGGCAAAGCCTATTTTGCGTTGCAGCATGCGAACGCTCTTAACCGCGCCAGCCCATCATTTCACGATTCACCTTGAAAGCGCCGCGTTCATGTTCCATATCACAATTACGACCTTGAGAATCATCAGGTCTTTGCGAGCCGCGTGTTCTGAGCCCGTCCAACGGTTTCTGGCTTGCCCCTTCAGCTAACCAAAACCGACGCCCCAAACACGCGGGTGTCTCTGACACCCCCTCGCGCGTTCCTGGCGGCTACCGCCGGGCGCCCGCTTTTTACAATGGAAAGAACCAACCTTTTGACCTCCTTTCAGGATTTCGGCCTTGCCGATCCCATCTCGCGTGCTCTCAAAGAAGAGAATTATCTCACCCCCACCCCGATCCAGGCTCAAACCATACCGATTGCCCTCAGCGGCCGAGATGTCGTCGGCATCGCCCAGACCGGCACCGGCAAGACCGCAGCCTTCGCGCTGCCCATCCTGCATCGCATTCTGGAGAACCGCATCAAGCCGCAGCCCAAGGCCTGCCGCGTGCTCGTGCTCAGCCCCACCCGCGAACTGTCGGGACAGATTCTCGAGAGCTTCAACGCCTATGGCCGTCACATGCGCCTGACTTCGGCGCTGGCGATCGGCGGCGTGCCGATGGGACGCCAGGTCCGCTCGGTCATGCCAGGGATCGAAGTCCTGGTCGCCACGCCCGGCCGCCTGCTCGATCTCGTGCAGAGCAACGGCCTGAAGCTCGGACAGGTCGAGTTTCTCGTGCTCGACGAGGCCGACCGGATGCTGGACATGGGGTTCATCAACGACATCCGGAAAATCGTCTCCAAGCTGCCGGTCAAGCGGCAAACGCTGTTCTTTTCGGCGACCATGCCCAAGGATATCGCCGAGCTTGCCGAGCAGATGCTGCGCGATCCGGCGCGAGTGGCGGTGACGCCGGTTGCATCGACGGTCGAGCGTATCACCCAGCGCATCATCCAGGTTGATCACTCCGCCAAGCCTGCCTTGCTGGCGCAGATCCTGAAACAGGAACAGGTCAATCGCGCGCTGATCTTTACCCGGACCAAGCATGGCGCGGACAAGGTGGTGAAGGGCCTCGCCAGGGCCGGCATCACCGCCGACGCCATCCATGGCAACAAGTCGCAGAACCACCGCGAGCGGGTGCTCGCGGCATTCCGTTCCGGTGAGATCCGCACCCTGGTTGCCACCGACATTGCCGCGCGCGGCATCGACGTCGACGGCATCAGCCATGTGGTGAATTTCGATCTTCCGAACGTGCCCGAGACCTATGTCCACCGCATCGGCCGCACCGCGCGCGCTGGCGCCGACGGCGTCGCGATCTCGCTTTGTGCGGGCGAGGAAATGGCGTATCTGCGCGACATCGAAAAGCTGATCCGCATCACCTTGCCCAGAGAGGACCAGCGCACCCCGGGTCACCGCGACGCCGCGCCGGCGCCTACGCAGCATCGGGGGGCACGGCCCGCGCCTCACATGCACGCGGCCAGGACCAATGATGCCGCCCCGGGATCGAAAGGTCCTCGCCGCCGGCACCGTCCTGGTGGTAATAATGGCGTTCCACCGACCAACCGGCACGAGGGCAAACGGCAGGAGCCGATCCGTCCGTCGCAGGGCGGCGGCAAGGCCGAGGGCGTGCAAGGCGTTGCATTTTTGCATCGCGAAAGCCGTCCGAATACCCGACCCAACCGTACCCAACGGCCACAGCGCTAACTGTCGATCGATCTGGAGATAACCATGGCCAAAGAAGAGCTGATCCAGTTCGAAGGACTGGTGACCGAAATCCTCCCCGACGCACGTTATCGCGTCCAACTCGACGCCGGGCACGAGATCGTCGCCTACACCGCCGGCAAGATGAAAAAGAACCGGATCAAGACGCTGGCGGGTGACCGGGTGACGATCGAGATGTCGCCGTATGACCTGGAGAAGGGCCGGCTCATCTTCCGTCACAAGGACGAGCGTCCGGGTGGCGGAGCCCCGCGTGGTGCACCGCCGCGCGGCCAATTCCGCCGCCGCTAAGCGCCCCGTTCCGCTACCCCGCCATCGCACATGACATGATCATGTCGGCGCGGGGCGGCGGCCGGCACCGTGAAATCTCGACGGAACAAAAAATCGCGCACCTCAGGATTGTTTTGGGGGCTCGCTTCGCATATTATGCCGCCATCGATTTTCGGCCGGACGACATTAGCTATCCACCGGTACAGCCGGTTTAGACGCTGACGACCCTTCCAAAAATTCGATCTCACCAGCCCATCGAAAGAGGGCTTCTACTATATCTATCTTGAGAAGGGACTACCCCCGTGAGCATGGGAACCGTGAAGTGGTTTAACGCGACCAAGGGCTTCGGCTTTATTCAACCGGATGATGGTGGCAACGACGTGTTCGTGCACATTAGCGCCGTAGAGCGCGCCGGACTTGGAACACTGCGCGAAGGCCAGAAGATCAGCTACGAGATCGTAGCCGATCGTCGCTCTGGCAAGTCGTCGGCCGATAATCTGCGCGCCGCCGGCTAAGCGAATCTCGCTCGATCTCGTCGCGAAAGCGCGAGGCGCGAAATTCTCTACCCGTCGAATGACATCCGCATCAAATAAAAAAGGCCGTGCTCACCGCGCGGCCTTTTGATGTGAGCGCGGCGACGCCGCAATTCGCAATGCTGACCGCCCGCCGGTTTGGCGAGCGACCAATCAATTCGCCGACTTGCCGGCCGTAGCGGCCTGGTTACTGAGTGAGCCGGCCTGCTCGATTGCCGACTTGAAGTAGCTGTCGCCATCGCCCAGCGTAACCCGGCGCTGACAAATCGGCATGCAGCTGTACGACTCGCGCTCGACGCCGCGATAGACCGTGACAAGCCGGTCGGTGGGGCCCTCGACCCGGATGACGCGGTCCACCAGGACCTCGCCGCTGCGGTCCATCGCGATGAAGTTGGTCGCGCCATAGCCCTTGCCGGTGACGACGACAATTCCGCCGGTCTGCAGCGACACGTCGGCAATCAGCGGGTTGCCGATGACGATGGTGGCAATGCGGGCGGGGAGTCTGATGAGCTTTGCCTGATCGACATTGACCGCGATGGCGTCGGCGGCTGCGATGGTGCCGGCCGCGGGCTCGGCAAAGGCTGCTACCGGCCACAGAACCATTCCAATCGCCAGCAAGCGCCATCGGAACAACGCGCGCACGCACGTACGCAGGAACCTGAACGACATACTATACCCCGGGGCGTTGACAAGCCGGCTAAAGCGATACGCAGCGGAACCGGCGCCCGACGTGGCAAATCTGACGTCAATTAGTGAACGAACTGCAAACAGGGTCGAGAAACTGCGGCCGGTTCGCCGGCCTATTGCCTGAACGGATAGGCCAATTGCCCGACAATCTCGGACGGGAACGCCTGATCATCGACGCCATAAGCGTTGGGGAGTTCGTTTTGCGGCATCCGAAACGTGCCGAAAAGGATGTCCCAGATCGGGAAAGTGCCGGCGAAGTTGGTATTGCCACCCTGCTCCAGCGAGGTGTGATGCCAGCGATGGAAGATCGGTGTTGCCAGCACGTATTTGAACGGGCCAAGCGCCCAGTTCAGATTGGCGTGGACAAAGGCCGAATGGAACGTGTTGAAGGGCCCGACCCAGAGCATGACGTTCGGCGAGATACCCGCCAGCAGCAATATGACGTCGACCCCGATGGTGCCAAGCAGCAGGTTTACCGGATGGAAACGCGCCGCCGAAATCCATTCCAGATCTTCCGAGGAATGATGGACCGCGTGATATTTCCAGAAACCGTTGCCATGAAACATCCGGTGCAGCCAGTACTGCATGAAGTCCGACAGAACCAGGAACAACACCGCCTGCAGCCATAACGGCAGTTCGGACAGCGGGCCATGGCCGTTGTCGTAGAAGGCGATGAGTTCGTCGGCATCGTGAATCCTGAACAGGAAGCCGGCGCCGACCACCAGGAGTCCGATCCTCAGCACCCGACCGAACAACGGAGCGAGGAACCAATAGCAGATGTCGGTGACGAGCTCGCGCTTGCGCCACCATGGCACGCCGGGATTGCAGGCCCAGAAGTGGCTCAGCACCGAGAACAGCAGGGCCAGCGCGATGGTGACGGGCACCACCTTGACGATCGTCTGGCCGAACAGTTCGACGACTTCGAGAGGTAAACTGGTCATCGCCGCCTCATCTTATCAGGAACCCGAAGGGTTACCTGCCGATGTTTAAGGAGCGATGAATCCGCAGCCGACCCGGCTCACGCGCAGCCCTGTGTTGCAAGCCATCGAGGCCAGTATTGCATTTTAGGAAATGCCTTAATTCCAAATTTACTGTGCTTGAGAACTGCCGGTTCCAGCCATGTTTACGCGATCGAATTAACTGTGCCGAAATTCTCGGACCTTAGGGTGAGGCCATGGTCACGGTGCTGAGAACGCCGGCGAGACCAATCGTTAGTTCGACCTGCCACGTGTACACATGGAGTTTATCTATGAAGAACCTGATTGCGCGTTTCGTGAAGGATGAGTCCGGCGCGACTGCGATCGAATACGGCCTGATTGCAGCCGGCATTTCGCTCGCGATCATTGCCGTGGTCAACGGCCTCGGTACCACCCTGAACACCAAATTCACCTCGATCAACAACTCGCTGAAGTAAGCGACTGTTCCCGGCGAGCATCAGAGGCCCCGGCGATCCCGGGGCCTTCGTTGTTTCCATCGGATCTGGATGACGCTCCATGCGCGCACCCGCCGTCGCCGCGCCCGCGGCCAGAAAAGCGCCGCTGCCTGCCGGCCGGGGCCATGCGCCCGTGGAACTGGTCTGTCTGGCGCTGGCACTGGCGATTCTGGTTCTTGCCTGCCGGATTGCTGCCACCTTGTGACGGCGCGGCCGTTTTCCGATTGTTCATTTCTGAGCGCTAGAATCGGCGATGCTTCGACCTCGCGCTAGCACACGGGCCGCCTGATCCATGATCCTCGACATCGCGCGCCTTCTGCTGTTTCCGGCCCTGATGGCGTTCGCGGCGGCGAGCGATCTGTTCACCATGACGATCTCCAACCGGGTGTCACTGGCGCTGGTGGCCGGCTTCCTGGCCCTCGCCCTGCTGGGCGGCATGGACCCCCGCGATATCCTCTCGCACGTCGGGGCCGGCGCCGCCGTGCTTGCGGCAGCCTTTCTCTGCTTTGCGATGGGCTGGGTCGGCGGCGGGGATGCCAAGGTCGCGGCCGCCGCGGCGCTATGGTTCGGATTTGGCCATCTGCTGAACTATCTGCTTTACGCCTCGCTGTTCGGCGGGGCCCTGACGCTGTTGCTGCTCCAGTTCCGGCAGTGGCCGTTGCCCTATTTGTTCGTCGGCCAGGGCTGGCTGCTCAGACTGCACGCCAAGGAAAGCGGGATCCCCTACGGCATCGCGCTCGCCATCGCCGCGCTGATGATCTACCCCGAGACCGAGTGGATCAGGGCGGTCGACCTCGCCCAGTTCGCGCTGCGCTGAGTAAACTCCGCGTTAAGGCGATTTAGATACGCCTCATTAACCATGCTTTGACGAATAGCTGGTCAACTCCCATCACGGCGGCGGAAGCGTCGCAGCGTAATGTGGAAAGTGAAGCGTATGAATACCGCACGCATCGTCGTCCTGACCATCGCTGTCGGTGCCGGCGGCATTGCCGCGTATCTGGCCAGCGGGTCTGACACCAAGCCTGTCCCGACCGAACCGGTTGCGCAGTTGCAGACCGTCGACGTTCTTGTTGCCAAATCCGACATCGGTCTCGGCCAGACCGTCGGCGCCGACGACCTGCAGTGGCAGACCTGGCCGGCGGCGACCGCGAGCAACAGCTTCATTCGCCGTAACGAACGCCCAGACGCCACCACGCAAGTCATCGGCTCGATCGCGCGGGAGCCGTTTATCGCAGGCGAACCGATCCGCGAACCGAAGCTGGTCAAGGCAAACGGCTCGGGCTTCATGGCGGCGATCCTGCCCGCCGGCATGCGCGCCATCTCGACCGAGATCTCGCCGGAGACCGGCGCCGGCGGCTTCATTCTGCCTAACGACCGCGTCGACGTCATTCTGTCGAAGCACGAGAAGAATCCGGACCGCAGCGGTCCGGCCGATATCATCAACTCTGAAATCATCCTGCAAAACGTTCGCGTTCTCGCGATCGACCAGGCGCCGAAGGAAAAAGACGGCCAAAACGCCGTGGTCGGCAAGACAGTGACGCTTGAACTGAAGCCCGAGCAGTCGGAGACGCTGGCCCGTGCGCGCCAGAGCGGCTCGCTATCGCTTGCGCTGCGCAGCATCGCCGACCTCAACGCGGTCGAGACCAACTCCGAAGAGAAATCCAAGCGCGGCGACAGCGTCAACGTGGTTCGCTACGGCGTCAGCAGCACGACGACGACACAGAAGTGACCGAAAGGACACCCGATATGAAGTGCAGGGAAAAACAGCGGTTGATGCGGACCTCGACGGTCCGCGCGCTGTCGTTTTCGGCCGTCGCGGCGCTGATACTCAATCCGGCCCTGACCCCGGTTGTGGCGAGCGACTATCGCGCCCCCGCGCCGGTTGCCGCCGACGGGCAGATGAATGCGCGTTTCCTGGCGCTCGGCATCGGCAAATCCGTGGTCATCGACCTGCCGCGCGACATCAAGGATGTGCTGGTCGCCGATCCGAAGATTGCCAACGCCGTGGTTCGGTCCTCGCAGCGCGCCTATATTATCGGCGCGGCGGTCGGTCAGACCAACATCGTGTTTTTCGATTCCGCAGGCCAGCAGATCGCCGCCTATGACATTGCGGTCAAACGCGACCTCAACGGCGTACGCGCCGCGCTGAAGCAGACGCTGCCCAACGCCGACATCCAGATCGAGGGCGTCGGCGACGGCGTGATGTTGTCAGGTTCGGTATCGAGCCCGATCGAGGCGCAGCAGGCGGGCGACCTCGCCGCACGGCTGGCGGGCGGGGCCGACAAGGTCGTCAACTCGATCGTGGTCCGGGGCCGCGACCAGGTGATGCTGAAGGTCACGGTCGCCGAAGTCGCGCGCTCGATCGTCAAGCAGATGGGCATCGATCTCAGCGCCAGCATGACTTACGGCAACTCGGTCGTGACTTTCAACAATACCAACCCGTTCACCGCCAATGGTCAGGCGCTGGTCTCCGGCAACCAGCTGCAGACGCAGTTCGGCTCCACTCCATCGGTGAAGGCCACGTTACGGGCGATGGAAAGCGCAGGCGTGGTACGAACGCTGGCCGAACCCAACCTGACGGCAATTTCCGGCGAGTCGGCGACCTTCATCGCCGGCGGCGAGTTTCCGATTCCGACCGGTGTGACCTGCACGACGCTGGCTTCGGGCTCGGTCGGGCAATGCGCCCCCTCGATCGCATTCAAGAAATTCGGTATCTCGCTGAATTTCACGCCGGTCGTGCTCACCGAGGGCCGGATCAGCCTGCGGGTGATGACGGAGGTTTCCGAAGTCTCCAATGACAATTCGATCAGCATCAGCGGGATTTCGGTTCCCTCGATCAAAACCCGCCGCGCCGAAACGACGCTGGAAATTCCCTCCGGTGGATCGATGGCGATGGCCGGCCTGATCCAGGACCAGACCAAGCAGGCGATCAACGGGCTGCCGGGACTGTCGCAATTGCCGGTTCTCGGGTCGCTGTTCCGTAGCCGTGACTACGTCAACAACCAGACCGAGCTGATGGTGCTGGTGACGCCCTATATCGTTCGGGCCGTCGCGCAGAAGGAGCTGTCGCGTCCGGACGACGGCTTTGCCGCGGCCTCCGATCCGCAAGGGGACCTTCTGGGCAGCATCAACCGCATCTATGGCGTCCCGGGCCGCACCGAGCCGGCGCAGAATTATCGCGGCACCTACGGCTTTATTACCGACTGAGGCGGGACAAGGACGAAACCGATGACAGCCAAACCACCCGTCGATCGCAATCGCGTCCTCCGCATCGCTGGGACGCTTGCTTGCCTTGCCATGGTGCTTGGAGCCTGCACCCACACCGGCGACGAAGTGACGTCGAGCATTCCCGACGATTATCGCCAGCGCCATCCGATCGCGATCGAGGAAGCCAACCGCTCGGTCGTGATCTTCGTCGGCCATGCCCGCGGCGGTCTTTCCGCCGCCCAGCGGGCCGACGTGATGGGGCTGGCGCAAGCCTGGCTGCAGGAAGGAACCGGCGCGATCATCGCCGATCTGCCGGTCGACACGTCCAATGCCGTGGTCGCGGCGGATTCGTTCCGGGAAATCCAGGCGCTGCTCTCGGCCGCCGGCGTGCCTCCGCGGGGTCTTGCCGTCCACCGCTACCATCCGAGCGATCCGCGCCAGATGGCGACGATCCGACTGAACTATCCGAAGATCTCGGCGATTGCCGGGCCGTGCGGCCTGTGGCCTGAGGACATCGGCTCGTCGGCCAAGGACCGCAGCTATTACGACAACAAGCAGTATTACAATTTCGGCTGCGCCTATCAGCGCAACATGGCGGCAATGATCGACAATCCGTCGGACCTCGTGCAACCGCGGCCTGAAACCCCTCCCTATACCGCACGGCGCACCGAGGCCTTCGAAAAGTATCGCAAGGGTACCACCTCGACGACCGTCTATCCGGAGGCCGACAAGGCCAAACTGAGCGACACAGGCAAATGATCAGCTACGCCCGTCAAAACCCCGAAGACCAGCCGGACGTCACACCACCGCCCGTGGACGATCACATCGCCCCGGCGCCGCGGGTATCGGTGCAAGCCTTTTGCGAGACAGTGGAGACCGCCGCGGCCGTGCAATCGGCCGGCGAAGACCGCCGCCTTGGCAAGGCCCATCTCAAGATTCAGATGGGCGGCATGGCGGCCGCCGTCGAGGCCTATCGCACGGCGCCGACGCCGAACGTGATCATCCTGGAAACCGAAGGCCGCAGCGATATCCTGACGGGGCTCGATCAACTGGCGACGGTGTGCGATTCCGGAACCCGCGTCGTGGTGATCGGCCGTGTCAACGACGTCACGCTCTATCGCGAGCTGGTGCGGCGCGGCGTCAGCGACTACGTGATCGCGCCGGTCAACGCTCTCGACGTGGTACGCTCGGTCTGCGGTCTGTTCTCGACGCCGGAGGCAAAGGCCGTCGGCCGCATCATCGCCATCGTCGGGGCCAAGGGTGGCGTCGGCGCGTCCACCATCGCGCACAACGTCGCCTGGGCGATCGCGCGGGATCTTGCGCTGGATTCCGTCGTCGCCGATCTCGACCTTGCGTTCGGCACCGCCGGTCTCGACTACAATCAAGACCCTCCGCAGGGGATCGCCGACGCGGTGTTCTCGCCCGATCGGGTCGATACCGCGTTCATCGACCGCCTGCTTTCGAAATGCACCGACCACCTCAGCCTGCTGGCAGCGCCGGCAACGCTCGAGCGGGTGTACGATTTCGGCGCTGACGCCTTCGACTCGATCTTCGACACGCTTCGCACGACCATGCCATGCATCGTGCTCGACGTGCCCCATCAATGGTCGGGCTGGACCAAGCGCGCCCTCGTGGGGGCGGACGATATTCTGATCGTCGCGGCGCCGGACCTCGCCAACCTGCGCAATGCCAAGAATATTTTCGACCTATTGAAGGCCGCGCGGCCCAACGACCGGACCCCGCTATACTGCCTCAACCAGGTCGGGGTGCCGAAGCGGCCGGAAATCAACGCCGGCGAATTCGCCAAAGCCATCGAGAGCGCGCCGATCGCGGCTATTCCGTTCGACCCGCAAATGTTTGGTTCGGCGGCCAATAATGGCCAGATGATCGCGGAAATCTCCGCAAACCATCGCACTACCGAGATGTTTCTTCAGATCGCGCAGCGGCTGACGGGCCGTGGCGAGACCAAAAAGCCGCGGGGTTCGTTCCTGTCGCCCCTGTTCGAGAAACTGCGGGCAAAGTAAGCCGCCCGCGTGGAGTACTGTCGTGTTTGGTAAGCGTAGCGGACCAGAAGCCGATTCCCGGGCGACCAAGCCCGGCGCCGGCGTGCCGGAATCATCTTCCGGTGCGGCGGCTGCCGCTTTGCGCGATGCGTCTCCAGCCACAGTAAGTTCGCCGCCGCTGGCGCCGTCCAGGCCGGGAACGCCGCCGCCCGCGATCGACGCCCGGCGGTCGGACACCTATTACCAGGTCAAGGCCACCATCTTCGGCGCCTTGATCGAGGCCATCGACCTTGCCCAGCTCGCCAAACTCGACGGCGAGTCGGCGCGCGAGGAAATCCGCGATATCGTCAACGAGATCATCGCGATCAAGAACATCGTGATGTCGATTGCCGAGCAGGAAGAGTTGCTCGACGACATCTGCAACGACGTGCTCGGCTATGGTCCGCTCGAGCCGCTGCTATCGCGCGACGACATCTCCGACATCATGGTCAACGGTGCCGGAACGGTGTTCATTGAAGTCGCCGGACGCATCCAGCGCACCGGTATCCGTTTCCGCGACAATCAGCAGCTGCTGAATATCTGTCAGCGCATCGTCAGCCAGGTCGGCCGGCGGGTCGACGAATCCTCGCCGATCTGCGACGCCCGCCTTGCCGACGGCTCTCGCGTCAACGCCATCGTTCCGCCGCTGGCGATCGACGGCCCCGCCCTGACGATCCGCAAGTTCAAGAAAGACAAGCTGACCCTTGACCAGTTGGTCAAATTCGGGGCGATCACGCCGGAAGGCGCGGACATTCTTCAGATTATCGGGCGCTGCCGCGCCAATGTCCTGATATCCGGCGGTACCGGCTCCGGCAAGACGACGCTGCTGAATTGTCTGACCCAGTACATCGACGACGACGAGCGCATCATCACCTGCGAGGACGCCGCGGAACTTCAGCTGCAGCAACCGCATGTGGTGCGCCTGGAAACCCGTCCGCCCAATATCGAGGGCGAAGGTCAGGTCACCATGCGCGAACTGGTCCGCAACTGCCTCCGCATGCGCCCCGAGCGCATCATCGTCGGCGAAGTCCGCGGACCGGAAGCATTCGACCTGCTGCAGGCGATGAATACCGGTCACGACGGGTCGATGGGAACGCTGCACGCCAACAATCCCCGCGAAGCCCTGTCGCGCTGCGAATCGATGATCACGATGGGTGGATTCTCGCTGCCGTCGCGCACCATTCGCGAGATGATCTGCGCCTCGATCGACGTCGTGATCCAGGCCGCCCGCCTGCGCGACGGCTCGCGGCGCATAACGCACATCACCGAGGTGATGGGTATGGAAGGCGATACCATCATTACCCAGGACCTGTTCCTCTATGACATGATCGGCGAGGACGCCAACGGACACATCATCGGGCGGCATCGCTCGACCGGCATCGGGCGGCCCAGGTTCTGGGATCGCGCCCGTTACTACGGCGAAGAGAAGCGGCTGGCTGCGGCGCTCGATGCCGCCGAAGTCATCAGGGAGATTTGAGCGGCCATGAAGATCCAGGCGCTCTCACTGGCATTCCTGGCCGCCACCGCCATCGGCGGTCTGGCATGGGTGTTTCTTTATCCTTCGCTGTCCGGACAGAGAAAGGCCGAGCACCGCCGCGCCTCGTTTGCAAAATCGGAGGCGCCCGCTCGCCAGGCCGACAAAAGCCAGCGGTCGCGCCGCGAACAGGTCGAAGGATCGCTGAAGGACGTCGAGGCGCGCCGTCGGAAGGAGAACAAGCTGCCGCTGAGCAGCCGTCTCATCCAGGCCGGCCTGGCCTGGTCAACCCAGAAATTCATGATCGTGTCCGGCGTTCTCGCCGCCGTCAGCTTTGCGCTTGCCATGCTGTTCGGGGGTGGACTGATCGCGGCCGTCGGCCTGGCGTTCGCCGCCGGGTTCGGTCTGCCGCGCTGGACGCTGAACTTTCTCAAGAAGCGCCGCGAGAAGAGCTTTCTCCGCGCGCTGCCGGACGCCGTTGACGTGATCGTTCGCGGCATCAAGGCGGGCCTGCCGCTGTTTGAGTCCATCAAGGTGGTCGCCGCCGATGCGCCGGAGCCGCTCAAGAGCGAATTCCTGGCCATCATCGAAACCCAGGCGATCGGCATGCCGCTCGGCGAGGCCTGCGCGCGCCTGTTCGAACGGATGCCGGTGCCGGAGGCCAATTTCTTCGGCATCGTGATCGCGATCCAGCAAAAATCCGGTGGCAACCTGTCCGAGGCGCTGGGCAACCTGTCCAAGGTGCTGCGCGACCGCAAGAAGATGGCCGAGAAGATCCAAGCCATGTCGATGGAGGCCAAGGCCTCGGCGGGCATCATCGGTTCGCTGCCGCCCATCGTCATGCTGCTCGTATACCTCTCGACTCCCGATTATATCTCGTTGCTGTGGACGCACCCGACCGGGCAATTGATGCTCTGCGGCTGCGTGATCTGGATGTCGATCGGCATCTTCGTGATGAAGAGAATGATCAACTTCGACTTCTGAAGGTGTAGCATGGTTCAGTTTCTGATCGACAAGATCCACGACGCGCGGTTCATGACCATGCTGCTCGCCGCCATCGCGGTGAGCGCGACGGCCTATACGCTGATGATGCCGTTGTTTGCCGGCGAAGGGCTGGCCAAGCGCATGAAGGCGGTGGCCAGCGAACGCGAGCGAATCCGGCAGCGCGAGCGCGACCGTCTGTCCAAGACCGAGAAAGTATCGCTGCGCCAGACCCCGAAGCAACTGGTCTCCAAGGTGGTGGAGGATTTCAATCTCGGAAAATGGCTGGCCCAGGAAGCCGCGCGCGAAAAGCTCTCGATGGCCGGCTACCGCGGCCAGGCGCCTTACGTCACGTTCCTGTTCTTCCGGCTGGTGACCCCGATTGTGCTTTTCCTCGCGGCGATACTGTATGTTTTCGTGATCTCGCACATGGAGAAGTCGCTGCCGGTGAAGATCATGATGTGCCTCGGCGCGGCCTATCTCGGATTGCAGGCGCCGATGCTGTTTTTGAAAAACGCGATCGCCAAGCGCCAGCTTTCGATCAAGCGCGCCTTTCCCGATGCGCTGGATCTGCTGCTGATATGCATTGAATCCGGCATGTCGATCGAGACCGCGTTTCGCAAGGTCAGCTTCGAGATCGTAACCCAGTCGGTGGCGCTGTCCGAGGAATTCACCTTGACCACGGCCGAACTTTCCTATCTGCAGGATCGCAAGGTAGCTTACGAAAACCTGGCGAAACGCACCGGCCTCGAGGGAGTGAAATCGGTCTGTCTGGCCTTGCAGCAGTCGGAACGTTACGGGACGCCGCTCGGTCAGAGCTTGCGGGTCATGGCGCAGGAAAATCGCGACATGCGCATGACTGAGGCGGAGAAGAAGGCGGCGGCGTTGCCGCCGAAACTGACGGTGCCGATGATCCTGTTCTTCCTGCCGGTATTGTTCGTCGTGATCCTGGGGCCGACCGGCATCAAGGTCGCGGCGATGCAATAAGCCGCGGCGACCAGATGGCGGTTGATCTGATGGGGACCGCGGAGCCTGGCCTCGCGGGCCCATTCGAGCGCCCTGTCGGCGCCGACCGCGGTGGAAGACGGTCTTGCTTCCCCGCGACCGCGGAGATCTGGCGGGGCTGATCCCCACGGCGTCCTGATCGAGCCGATCAGTCGGGATGGCTGAGTGACGCCATCGGCACCGTTCCGGCGCCGGTGCGCGGATTGTCCTTGCGGCTCAGCATCTGTTTCAGATAGGCGACATTTGCGGCCGCCTGGTCTGCCGGCAGATCGGCCTTCACGATGCTTTCCGCCTCGGCGAAGCGGCCTTGAAGGCCGACCACCAGACCCAGATTCTGCCGCACCCGCGCGTCAGCTGTGCCGCTGTCGTAGGCTTGGCGCAGCGTCGCTTCCGCGTTGGGCAAATCCCTGGAAAGCACGTAGGAAAGGCCGAGATTGGACAACACCGTCGGCTCGCCGGGCATGATCTTCAGGGCGCTGGCATAGTAGCGGCGTGCTTCGTCGTGGCGGCCCAACTGATCCAGCACGGTGCCCTGCACCGAAAGAATTCGCCAATCGGGATTGTCGGGCGAATGGGCGCGGCTGAGAACGTCGAACGCCTGTTGGAAATTGCCGTTATCGGCCAGCGCCCGGCCAAAGCCGGCGAGCAGCGCCTTGTTGCCGGGATGGGCGATGGTGGCTTGTTCGAGCATGGCGGCGGCCTGGGCGCGCTGCCCGGTGGCGCGGAGCGCCTGGCCGTACGCCAGCGCGGCGTCGGCATCCTTGGGATTGGCGCGGTAGCGCTCGCCATAGAGTTCCACCGCGCGCCGCGGATCCGCCTCGGGCGAGCTCAGCGATCCCGTGATGTCGGAGGACGACGTGGTCTGGCAGCCGCCGAGCCCGGCGGCCAACATCGCCACGACGGCCGCGGACGCAAGAAGCCGGGCAAAACTGGACTGCTGACGCATGGCACATGGACTCACGATATCAGGCGGATTGATCGAGCCGAATGCGCCCAGCAATAAACCGTTAACCCTAACGTCCGGTTAATCGACAGGTCCCTCGAAAAACGTCCGATATCCATGGGAATCGCCGCAGTATCTGACGAATCCCGCAGCGGTTGGCCGGCCCGCAAATCAGATTTCGGCGACCTCCGCCACGGGCAAGCGCAGCCGTGCTGGAGGCTCCCAATAGCAGTGGCGATGCGCCGATCATGCTGAAGCCACAGATGCGGAACAACGCTATCCGCGCCAGACTGCCTGTCGGGATATTGCGGGCGCTGGTCGCCTGCGGCCATCGAGATCCCTCGGTGGCCGGTTCACGCACAGGCGACATTCATGAGCAAAAAGCGTAGATTTATGTCGCGCTTTCGGTCAAATCACCACAACGCCATCGACGCGTCGCGGAGCGATCCTGATCGTTGCCAGGCGTCGGATCGGAGATCGAGAGCAGCATGCATACCGTGTTCGAGACCACGACTGCCGGATCGGCTATTCCGATCACATTCGCGTCCAAGACATCATGGGAGGCGATCTGCGCCGGTCTTCCCGCCCAGGCCCGGACCTTCGCGCAGGCAAACGGTTTTGCGGCCAAGCCCGGCGCCTGCCTTACGCTGCCCTCCGCGAACGGACAAATCGCACAGGTGGTTTTCGGCATCGAGGACGCGACCAGTAAATTTCGCGACCCGTTCAGGCCCGGTCTGTTGCCCGGCCTGCTGCCGGCGGGCGTCTACCGCTTCGCCAACCCGCCGCAGGATGCGCGCCTCGCTGCGCTGGCGTTTGCGCTCGGCCGCTATCGCTTCAGCCGCTACCGCGAGACGCCCGCCGCCGACGTCAGGCTGGTGCCACCCGACGGCGTCGACGTTGCCGACATCGCGCGAATCGCAGAAGCAGTCGGGTTTGCCCGCGACCTGATCAATACGCCGGCCAACGACATGGGGCCGGAGCAATTGGCGCAGGCGGCGCAGCGGCTTGCCGAGCGCTTCGGCGCCGATTTCAGCTGTATCGTCGGCGACGATCTGACGCGACAGAACTTTCCGCTCATTCATGCGGTCGGCATGGCCTCGCCGCGCGCGCCGCGCCTGATCGATCTGACCTGGGGCGATCCGGCGCATCCCAAGGTGACGCTGGTCGGCAAGGGGGTCTGCTTCGACAGCGGCGGACTGGATCTGAAGCCGTCCAGCGGCATGCTGATCATGAAGAAGGACATGGGCGGCGCCGCCAACGTGCTGGCGTTGGCGCTGATGGTGATGGATGCCGGGCTCAAGATCCGCCTCAGGGTCCTGATTCCCGCGGTCGAGAACGCGGTCGCCGGCAACGCTTTCCGCCCGCTCGACATATTCCCGTCGCGCAAGGGACTGAACGTCGAAATCGGCAACACCGACGCCGAAGGAAGACTGGTGCTGGCCGACGCGCTCGCGCTCGCCTGTGAGGAAAAGCCCGAGTTGCTGATCGATCTCGGGACCCTGACCGGCGCGGCGCGCGTGGCGCTGGGCCCGGATTTACCGCCCTATTACACCAACGATGAGACGCTGGCGCTGGACCTGGCGCGCTGCGCCAAAGAGGAGAACGATCCGTTGTGGCGATTGCCGCTGTGGCCGGCCTACGATTCCTGGCTCGATTCCAAGGTCGCCGATCTCAACAATGCGCCGGCCGGCGGGTTTGCCGGCTCGATCACTTGCGCGCTGTTCCTGCAGCGATTCGTCGAGGAGGCGAAAAGCTGGCTGCATGTCGATATCTACGGCTGGACCCCGACGGCGAAGCCGGCGCGACCCGAGGGCGGCGAATGCCAGGCCGCCCGTGCGCTCTATAAATTATTGGGCCAACGCTATGGATGATCCGCGGCTAACGCCGGCGCGGCCCGACCTGGCCGCCAAGTATCTTGAGGGCAGGATCGAGGCGGCACGTTTTGTCGAAGGCGAGGGATTCGAAATTGTCGATGCGCTGGCGCCGATGCGCGAGGGGCCGTCTGGCGAAGCCACGCTGCTGACGCAGGCGCTGAAAGGCGAGCGCGTCACCATCTACGACCGCAACGGCGAAGGGTGGGCCTGGGGGCAGCTCAACATCGATGGCTATGTCGGCTGGCTCCCCGATCGCGCACTGGCAAAGCCTGCCGCGGCGCCGACGCACAAGATCACCGCGCTCAGGACCTTCGCGTTTCCGGGTCCCTCGATCAAACTGCCCCCGGTCGAGACGCTTGTCATGGAAACGACGCTGTCGCTGCTGCGCGAGAATGGCGTTTTCGCGGTGACGCGCGACGGCTGGCATCTGCCGCTGCCGCATGTCGGCCGCATCGACCGCCATGCCGACGACTTCGTCGCGGTCGCCGAGCGCTTCGTCGGCACGCCGTATCTGTGGGGCGGCAAGAGCAGCCTCGGCATCGATTGTTCCGGCCTCGTCCAAATATCCCTGAACGCGGCGGGTCGCAGTTGCCCGCGCGACAGCGACATGCAGCAGGGCAGCATCGGGCGGGCACTGGATCCGGCGCAATCCGGCAAAATGCAGCGCGGCGACCTGATCTTCTGGAAGGGCCATGTGGCGATCGCGCGGGATGCCGACAGCATCGTTCACGCCAATGCGCATCATATGGCGACCGTGGTCGAAAACGCCGGCGACGCCATAGCACGCATCAAGGCCGCGGGCAGCGCAATCACCGCCATCAAGCGGCTCGATTGAATTTGGTTCAAACTGCGGCGGCGTCGCCCGGCTCGGCTTCCAGCCGGAACGCGGCAGCAAACAGCGCGCGCGTGTAGTCGGTCTTCGGATTCTTGAACAGGTCCAGCGCCGCCCCCTCCTCCACCACCTTGCCCTGGCGCATCACGATCAGATGGCTCGCCAAAGATGCCACCACACGCAGATCATGCGAAATGAACATATAGGTCAGGTCGCGCTTGCGCTGCAGTTCGCGCAGCAAGTCGACCATCTGCGCCTGGAACAGCATATCGAGCGCGCTGGTCGGCTCATCCAGAACGACGAAATTGGGCTCCAGCACCACCGCGCGGGCGATGCTGATGCGCTGGCGCTGGCCGCCGGAAAATTCGTGCGGATAGCGAAACCGCGTTGCCGGATCCATGCCGACGTCTCTCAGCGCCTTGATCACGCGCGTCTCGCGCTCGGCTTCCGAAAGCCCGGCCTGATGCACGCTGAGGCCCTCGGCGACAATGTCTCCGATCGACATCCGCGGGCTCAGCGCGCCGAACGGATCCTGGAACACGATCTGCATGTCGCGGCGGAATGGCCGCATCGCCTTGAACCGCAGGCCCTGGATATTGCTGCCCAGAAAAACGATCGGTCCGTCGGACGAGATCAGCCGCAGCAGCGCCAGGCCCAGCGTGGTCTTGCCGGAGCCGGATTCGCCGACTACGCCGAGCGTTTCGCCCTTGCGCACCGACAGGTTGACGCCATCGACCGCCTTGATGTGTCCGACGGTCTTGCGCAGCAGGCCGCGCTTGACCGGGAACCAGACTTTCAGACCGTCCGCCGATATCACCACCGGCGAATCCGGCCGTGGCGGCGCCGGGTCGGGTTTTGGTTCTGCCGCCAGCAAGGCCCTGGTATAAGGATGCTTCGGCGCGGTGAAGACCTGTTCCACCGGTCCCTGCTCGACGATCTTGCCGCCGTTCATGACGCAGACCACATCGGCGATGCGGCGCACGATGCCGAGATCATGGGTGATGAACAACAGGCTCATGCCGAGTCGCGCCCGGATCTCGGCGAGCAACGCCAGAATCTGCGCCTGCACGGTGACGTCGAGCGCGGTGGTCGGCTCATCGGCGATCAGCAGATCGGGCTCGTTGGCGAGCGCCATCGCGATCATGACGCGCTGGCGCTGACCGCCGGACAACTGATGCGGATAGCTCGCGAGCCGGGTTTCCGGCTCGGGAATGCCGACCTGGCGCAGCAGTTCGAGCGTGCGCGCCCGCGCCATGGGCCCGCGAATCGAACTGTGGAGCTGCAGGATTTCGCCGATCTGGGACTCGATGGTATGCAGCGGATTCAACGACGTCATCGGTTCCTGGAAGATGATCGAAATGTCGTTGCCGCGAATGCCGCGAATCTCGCGCTCCGACAGATCGAGCAGCTCGCGGCCCTTGAAGCGGATGCTGCCCGACGGATGCGACGCGGTCGGATAAGGCAACAGCTTCAGGATCGACAATGCGCTGACCGATTTTCCGGAACCGGATTCGCCGACCAGCGCCACGCACTCGCCGCGCTTGATCTCGAACGAGATGCGATCGACCGCGACCGAGGTGCCGCTCGGCTGATGAAACGCCACCGACAAATCGCGAACGTCGAGCAGAGGCTGGTTGATGGCGTCCATGCGGCCGACCTATCGAAACGTCTTGCGCGGATCGAACGCGTCGCGCACCGCTTCGCCGATGAAAATCAACAGCGACAGCATGATCGCGACCGCGAAGAACCCGGTGAAGCCGAGCCACGGCGCCTGCACATTGGCCTTGCCCTGCGACAGCAATTCGCCCAGCGACGGCGACCCCGGCGGCAGGCCAAAACCAAGAAAGTCGAGCGCGGTCAGGGTCATGACCGACGACGACACGATGAAGGGCAGGAAGGTCATGGTCGCCACCATGGCGTTCGGCAACAGGTGGCGGAACATGATCACGGCGTTGGACACGCCGAGCGCGCGGGCCGCCATGATGTATTCGAAGTTGCGGCCGCGCAAAAATTCCGCACGCACGAGGCCGACCAGCGACACCCATGAGAACAGCAGCAGGATGCCGAGCAGGACGAAGAAGCCGGGCACCAGCACCGACGACAGGATCAGCAGCAGATAGAGCGAGGGAATGGCGCTCCAGACCTCGATCACGCGCTGAAAACCCAGATCGATCCAGCCGCCGAAATAGCCCTGCACGCCGCCGGCGGCGACGCCGACGATCGACGAGATGATGGTCAGGCTGAGGCCGAACAGCACCGAGATGCGAAAGCCGTAGATCAGCCGCGCCACCACGTCGCGGCCCTGGTCATCGGTGCCGAGCCAGTTGTATTCGAGATCGCGGCAGCTCTGCAGACCTTTTCTCTGCACCACTTCCTTGCACTCGGCTTCCGTCAGCATCCAGGTCGGCTTCGACGGCGCCGGCGTCGGCAGATCGAGATTGTGGGTATCGTAGGAGTAGCGGATCAGCGGCCAGATCACGGTGCCGCCCTTGGCCGCGATCAGCTTCTGCAGATACGGATCGCGGTAATCGGCCGATGTCTCGAAGTCGCCGCCGAAGGTGGTTTCGGAATAGCTGACGAACGCCGGAAAATACAGATGGCCGTCGAACGCGATCAGGAATGGACGATCGTTGGCAATCAGCTCGGCGAACAGCGAGACGAAGAACAGGAACATGAAGATCCAGAACGACCAGTAGCCGCGGCGGTTCGACTTGAAATTCAGCCAGCGGCGGCGGTTCAGCGGCGACGGGCTGAACCGATGGCGCGTCATCGGCACCGCCTCGCCCAGCGGGGTCTGGGTGGTGGTTTCGACCGGTGGCGGCGCGATGATGGTCATCAGACCTCCCGCGCCTCGAAATCGATCCGCGGATCGATCCACATATAGGCAAGATCGGAGATCAGATTGACCACCAGGCCGACCAGCGAGAAGATGAACAGCGTTCCGAACACCACCGGGTAGTCGCGGTTCAGCACGCTTTCAAAGCCGAGCAGCCCGAGCCCATCGAGCGAGAAGATGGTCTCGATCAGCAGCGATCCCGAGAAGAACGCATGAATGAAGGCGCCCGGGAAGCCGGCGATCACGATCAGCATGGCGTTGCGGAAGATGTGATTGTAGAGCACCTGCCGCTCGCTGCAGCCCTTGGCGCGCGCGGTCATGACATATTGCTTGCGGATTTCATCGAGGAACGAGTTTTTTGTCAGCAACGTCATGGTGGCGAAGGCGCCGAGCGCCATTGAAATCAGCGGCAAGGTGATGTGCCAGAAATAATCCAGGATCTTCCAGTACCAGGGAAATTGCGACCAGCCGTCCGAGGTAAGACCGCGCAACGGAAAGATATCGAAGAACGATCCGCCGGCGAACAGGATGATCAAGAGGATCGCGAACAGGAATCCCGGTATTGCAAATCCGACGATGACCACGGCAGAGGTCCAGGTATCGAACCTTGAGCCGTCCATGACGGCCTTGCGGATTCCCAGCGGGATCGAGATCAGATAGGTCAACAGCGTCATCCAGATCCCGAGCGACATCGAGACCGGCAGCTTCTCCTTGATCAGCTGCAGCACGCTGACATCGCGGAAATAGCTTTTGCCGAAGTCGAAGCGGGCGAAATTCCACAGCATCAGCGCGAAGCGCTCCGGTGCCGGCTTGTCGAAGCCGAACTGCTTTTCCAGGCTCTTTACGAATTCAGGATCGAGCCCCTGCGCGCCGCGGTACTTCGACCCACCTCCCACGTCGGAAGATCTGGCGACCTGACCGCGCGCGCCGAAATCGCCGCCGCCGCCGGAAATCCGCGAGGTGCCGCCGGTGTCGGCGCCGCTTAGCTGCGCGATCACCCGTTCCACCGGCCCGCCCGGCGCGAACTGCACCACCACGAACGAGACGAACAGAATTCCGAGCAGCGTCGGGATCATCAGCAGGATGCGGCGGGCGATGTAGGCGCTCATGAATTATTTCGCCTGCTCGGCCTTGGCCAATTTGGCCGGATCGCACCACCACAGGATGCGCTCGCCGAGGCTGGATGAATAATTGTCGATCTGGTAGCGCGGCAGGGTGCCGGGATGATCGAACACGTCCCAATAGGCGAGCGGGTGGTTGTTCCGATACCACTGCGGCACCCAATAGCGTCCGGCACGAAACACCCGATCGAAGGCCCGGCATGCGGTCGTGAGGTCGGCGCGGTTGTCGGCGCCGATAATCTTCTCGATCAGTGCATCCAGCACCGGACTGGCAATGCCGGCAAGATTGTACGATCCTTTGGTGGCGGCCGCCTGCGACGAGAAGAACGGGCGCATCGCATCGCCCGGCGTCGCCGACATGGAAAAGCGCTCCATGGACATGTCGAAATCGAAATCCTCCACCCGGGCGCGGTATTGCACGGCGTCAACGATCCGCAAGGTCGCCTGGATTCCGAGGGTGCCGAGATTCTTGATGTAAGGGGCGTGGTGCGGCTCGATCGACGGCTCGTCGACCAGGAATTCGATTCTGAAAACCTCGCCGCTCGGCAGCACCCGCTTGCCGTCCTTGATGACCAGCCCGGCATCGAGCAGCAATTGCGAGGCCTTGCGCAGCAGGGTGCGGTCCTGTCCCGACCCGTCCGACACCGGCGGCACGTAGGGTTGACCGAACACCTCGTCCGGCACCTGGCCGCGAAACGGCTCCAGCAGCTTGAGCTCCTCCGCCGAAGGCGGCCCTTCCGCCATCATGTCCGAATTCTGGAACGGCGAATGGGTGCGCGCATAGGCACCGTACATGATGGTCTTGTTGGTCCACTCGAAGTCGAACGCCTGGATCAACGCCTCGCGTACCCGCGGATCCTTGAACTGCTGGCGGCGGAGATTCATGAACCAGCCTTGCGCGCCCGACGGCGTATCATCGGGCAATGTCTCGCGCTTGACGCGGCCATCCTTGACGGCCGGAAAATCATAGCGTGTCGCCCAGACCCGTGCCGTGAACTCCTCGCGAAACAAATAATTCTTGGCGGTGAAGCCTTCGAATGCGACATCGCGGTCACGGTAGAATTCGTAGCGCACGATGTCGTAGTTATAAATGCCGCGGCTAACCGGAAGATCAGCTCCCCACCAATCCTTGACGCGCTCGAATTCGATATAGCGATTGACCTCGAACTTTCCGACTTTGTACGGTCCGGATCCGAGCGGAATTTCGAGCGTCGATTCGTCGAACGGATGCGTCGCGTAATAATCTTTCGAGAAAATAGGCAGGCTCACGACATAGAGCGGCACGTCGCGCGCGCGCTTTTCGGCGAAGGTGACGATCAGCGTCGTTTCGTCGGGCGCTTCGGCCTTCACCATGTCGTGCAATTGCTGCAGAATCAGGGGATGGCCCTTGCTCTTCAGCGTGGTCAGCGAGAAAGCGGCGTCATGCGCGGTCAGTCTTGAGCCGTCATGAAAGCTGGCTTCCGGGCGCATCGTAAAACGATAGGTGAGTTTATCGTCCGAAATTCGGACCGATTTCGCCGCCAGACCGTACACCGCGTCCGGCTCATCGGCCGCGCGCGCCATCAATGTCGCGAAAGCCAGATCCATGCCCTGCGCGCCTTCGCCCTTCAGGATAAAGGCATTGAGCGAATTGAACGTGAAGTATGACTGGTTGTAGGTTCGCGTCGCGGGAATCGTCGAAAACATCCCCCCTTTCGGCGCAGCGACGTTGACATAGTCGAAATGATGGAAATCGGCCGGATATTTCAGATCGCCGAACACCGACATGCCGTGAACCTCGGCGTCGGGTTCGGCTGCTGTCGCCGGACGCAGCCACGGCATGCTGAGCGCGCCGGCGCCGAGGCCCAGCACATGCCGGCGGGAGAATGGCACCATGCGGGTAAATTCCTTCAAGTCCGGCCGCCGGTTTTGGCGGCTTTCGCGGCGTCCCACCACCACAGGTTCGGAAAGCCGGAGATGCCGTATTTCGGCAATGGCTCGGGGTGGCTGAAGCGGTCCCAGCGCGCGTAGCGCAAGCTGTCGGAGGTGAATTGCGGCACCAGATAGAAATTCCACAGCAGCACGCGATCCAGCGCCCTGGTCGCGGCCACCAGCGCCGGGCGATCCTTTGCGAAAATCAGGTGATCGATCAGCGCGTCAACCGCGGGATTCCTGATGCCGATGGTATTTCGCGAACCCGGCTGATCCGCAGTCTGCGATCCCCAGTATTCCCGCTGCTCGTTGCCGGGCGACAGCGACTCTGCCCAAAGGTCGATGATCATGTCGAAGTCGAAGCTGCGCAGCCGGTTCTCATACTGGGCATCGTCCACGACGCGGATCGAAACCGTCACACCGATCCGTTCCAATGACGGCTTGTAGAACAGCGCCATCCGCTCCGAGGATGGATCCTGAACCAGGATCTCGACGGTAACCGGCTTGCCCGCGCTATCGACGAGTTTGCGGTCTTTGACCTCGAAGCCGGCTTCTTTCAGCAGCCTCGCGCTCTCGCGCAGATTGGCGCGCACCGCTTCCGGGTTGCCGCCGACCGGATTCTGATACGGGGTGGTGAAGACCTCGGCGGGCACCTTGTCGCGCACGGTTTCAAGAAGCCGCAGTTCTTCGCCTTCTGGCAGGTCCGAGCAGGCCAATTCCGTTCCCGAAAAATAGCTGTTGATGCGCTTGTATTGCCCATAGAACAATTGCTTGTTCATCTCCTCGAAATCGTAGGCATAGTTGAACGCGCGACGCAGCCTTGCGTCCTTGAACAGATCGCGGCGCAGATTGAAGACAAAGCCCTGCATCCGGCCGACATTGTTGACCGGGAATTCCTCCTTGATGACGCGCTTTTCCGCCGCCGCCGGAAAGTCATAGGCCGTGGCCCACTGCTTGGCCGAATTTTCCGCGATCCAGTCCGCCTGATCGGCCTTGAAAGCTTCCAGCGCGACAAGGTTGTCGCGGAAGAAATCGAACCGCTGTTCGTCGAAATTATTGGACCCGACCTGCGCCGGAACGTTGGCGCCCCAGTAATCCTTGACCCGCTCGATCGCGACCGAACGCCCGGCGACGAACTCCCTGACCCGATAGGGGCCGGAGCCAAGCGGCTTCTCCAGGGTGGTGGCGGAGATGTCGCGCTTCTTGCCCTCGCTGTCGGTGCCCTCCCACCAATGCTTCGGCAGCACCGTGATTTCGCCGACGATGGTCGGCAATTCCCGGTTTCCCGGAGAGTCGAACGTAAAGGTGATCTCACCTTCTCCGGTCTTTTCGGCCTTGACGACATGCCGGTAGTACGAGGCATACATCGGGCTGTATTTTTTCAGGGCCTCGAGCGAGAAGATCACGTCCTCCGGGGTCACCGGCTGGCCGTCGTGCCAGCGCGCCTCCTTGCGCAGGCGATATTTGACCCAGGAGTAATCGTCGGGATAGGCGGCCGCCTCGGCCAGCAATCCGTAGAAGGTGGCGACCTCGTCCAGCGAACCGACGGTCAGGGTTTCGTAGATCAGCCCGATCGCAGGTGCGAGTGTGCCCTTCACGCCCGATACGGCCAGATTGAAATTGTCGAAGGTGCCGATCGAAATCTGGCGCACCACGCCGCCCTTCGGCGCGTCCGGATTGACGTAGTCGAAGCGCTTGAAGTCGGCGGGGTATTTGATGTCGCCAAACAGCGCCAGACCGTGCCGCCAGACCGGTTCGCCGGCTGCGGTCTGTGCGCCGGCCGGGCCGAGGATTGGAAGGCCGGCCGCGGCGCCAAGCGCCGGGGCTACCGCGGCGAAGGCGCCGCTCTGCAGAAGATCACGTCGGGTAATGGCCAAATGAACAATTCCTGCTGGATACCGGGTGCCATTGGATGCGCAATATAAGGCAACGGTTCGACCGGTTAAGTTGCTTTTTGCTCATGATACTCAACTGCGGGCGGCGCCGGTGCGGCGAAACGTCCCGATAACGCGGCGGTGACCGAATAGCAAAACGGCCGGGCGATGGCCCGGCCGCTTGCGACGAAAATTTCATTCGGAGTCGATGCCGTTACTTCGCCGCCGTGGGCAGCGGGACCGGATTGTCCGAAAGCGTGTGCAGATAGTCGATCACGTCGGCGCGCTCGCTGTCCTTCTGGATGCCGGCAAAGCCCATCGCGGTGCCCGGGACAAAACCCTTGGGATTGGCGATGAACTGGTTGAGGTCGTCATAGGTCCATTTGCCGCCCTTGGCCTTCATCGCCGCCGAGAAATTGAACCCGCGTCCGACGCCCTTTTCGTCGCCGACAATGCCATACAGATTCGGGCCGACGCGGTTGGGGCCGCCCTTCTCGAAGGTATGGCAGGCGCCGCATTTCTTGGCCGCAGCCTCACCCTTTTCCACCGAGGCGGTCTGCAAGAGCTTCTCGATCGGTTCGGATGGCGGCGGTGCCGCCTCCTTGGCGCCGGGCTGGGCTTCTTCCTTCACGGCGATCACGTAACCCGGCTTTTCTGGCATCGCGGGGGCAAAAATCGCCCCGGCGGTGAAGCTCGTCACCAACAGAACCAAACAGGTGCCCAGGATCGCACCGAGAATTTTATTGAGTTCGAAGGAGTCCATTTTGGATCAGGCTCCGGGCCGGAAGGTCGATTTCAGGCCGGCGAGAAGCGGCCGCGGATAAGCTTCAGGAATCAGGCTTTCGCACCGCACCCTCGGCAGCGATGAGATATCGGTTTGCCCGCGCTCTGGCAACCCGTATAAATGCCCCGAGCTTTGAGCAATCCCCATCATTTCCCGCCTGTTATCAACCGGGTCCAGACCTCACCCGATGACCGAAACCCGCACCCTGGTGCTGATTCCCGCCCGCATGGCCGCCAGCCGCCTGCCGGGCAAGCCGCTATTGGACATCGCCGGGCTGCCGATGATCGTCCATGTGCTGCGCCGCGCCGCGGCCGCGCGGATCGGCCGGGTGGCGGTGGCCACCGACACGCCGGAGATTGCCGCGGCGGCGCAGGCCCACGGCTTTGAGGCGGTCATGACGCGCGCCGATCATCCGTCCGGATCGGACCGTATCTACGAAGCGCTCGGCAAGCTCGATCCGGAGTGCAAGGCCGAAATCGTCGTCAACCTGCAGGGCGATTTTCCGACCATCCTGCCGGACAATATCCGCAGCGTGCTCGCCCCGCTTACCGATCCCGCGGTCGATATCGCGACCTTGGCCGCGGAAATCCATACCGAAGAGGAGAGCCTCAATCCCAACGTGGTCAAGATGGTCGGCGCATCGCTGGGCGGGCGGCGGATGCGCGCGCTCTACTTCACCCGCGCCACCGCCCCCTGGGGCGAGGGGCCGCGCTACCATCATATCGGCCTCTACGCCTATCGCCGCGCGGCGTTGCAGCGTTTCGTCGCCCTGCCGCCCTCGGCGCTGGAGCGGCAGGAGAAGCTCGAGCAGCTGCGGGCCATGGAGGCCGGCATGCGGATCGACGTCACCATCGTGGACACGGTGCCGCGCGGCGTCGACACCCCCGAGGACCTGGTGACGACCCGGCGGCTACTGGCGAAAACCTGACCGACTGATACAAGGCGCCATGACCAAAGCCATGAAAATCGCATTCCAGGGCGAACCGGGCGCCAATTCCCATATCGCCATCGCCGAAGCCTATCCCGACGCCGAGCCGCTGGCCTGCCCGACCTTCGAGGATGCGCTGGCTGCGATCGCCTCGGGCGAGGCCGACCTCGGCATGATCCCGATCGAAAATTCGGTAGCCGGCCGCGTCGCCGACATCCACCATCTGCTGCCGCAATCCGGCCTGTTCATCGTCGGCGAATGGTTCCTGCCGATCCATCACCAGCTGATGGCGCCGCGCGGCGCCAGGCTTGCCGACATCAAGAGCGTCGAGAGCCACGTTCATGCGCTCGGGCAATGCCGCCGCATCATCCGCAGGCTCGGCATCAGGCCGATCGTCTCCGGCGATACCGCAGGAAGCGCGCGCCTCGTCGCCGAACGCGGCGACAAGTCCTGCGCCTCGATTGCCTCGCGGCTTGCCGCCGAGATCTACGGCCTCGATATCCTGGCCGAGGACGTCGAGGACGAGACCCACAACACCACCCGCTTTGTGGTGCTGGCGCGCGAGGCCAACTGGGCGAGCCCGGGATCGGGGCCGCTGGTCACCACCTTCGTGTTCCGGGTGCGCAACCTGCCGGCGGCGCTCTACAAGGCGATGGGCGGCTTTGCCACCAACGGCGTCAACATGACCAAGCTGGAAAGCTACATGGTCGACGGCAATTTCTTCGCCACGCAATTCTACGCCGACGTCGACGGCCATCCCGAGGACAGCAATCTGGCCTTCGCGCTGGAGGAGCTGAAATTCTTCTCGCGCGAATTCCGCATCGTCGGGGTCTATCCGGGCCACCCGTTCCGGGCGACGTTCAGCGAGAAGCCGGAATAGCATTCCCGGCGCGCCGATCGTCACGCCGCCACCCTGCTGCCGAGTTCAAAGGCGTCCGCCAGCAGGCTGTAGGATTTCTTGCGGGCGTCGTGGTCGTACACCGCGGTGATGATCATCAACTCGTCGGCCTGGCTTGCCGCAATCATCGGCTGCAGCTTCTGCGTCAGGGTCGCCGGACAGCCGACGAACAGCCGCGAGCGATTGCGCGCGATCGCGGCGCGCTCGTTGTCGCTATAGGGATAGGCCAGCGCCTCCTCGACGCTGGGCAGCGGCAGATGCTGGCCGCGGTCGCGGCGCAACCGGTTGAGGTCCATCGACGCGGCCAGCCGTTCGGCTTCCGCATCGGTTTCGGCCGCAACCGCAGCCACGGCGAGTATGCCGTGCGGCGTCGCGCGCCAGCCCGACGGCTTGAAACGCCGGCGGTAATGGGTCAGCGCTTCCACCGCGTCGTGCGAGGCGAAATGATGCGCGAACGCAAAGCCCATGCCGACCTGGGCGGCGAGTTCGGAGCTGTAGTCGCTGGAGCCGAGCAGCCAGATCGGCGGCAACGGCGCGTCGTCGGGCATCGCCACCACATTGTTGTAGGGATGGCCGGGCGGAAAATCGCGGGTCTCCCACAACGTCAATTCATGCAGCCGCTCCAGAAAGTCGTCGCCGTCGCGGCGATCGAGCCGGCTGCGCAGCGCATGCGCGGTGGCGCCGTCGGTGCCCGGCGCGCGGCCCAGTCCGAGATCGATGCGGCCCGGAAACAGCGCCTCCAGCATCTTGAAGCGCTCGGCCACCACCAGCGGCGCATGGTTCGGCAGCATCACGCCGCCGGAGCCGACCCGGAT
>Ga0182030_10004862_pt1 | contig 28709 bp, 22 predicted proteins | sample 812S3MmetaG_FD_121299 | JGI IMG/M metagenome (GOLD analysis project Ga0182030, IMG submission 121299) | Permafrost microbial communities from Stordalen Mire, Sweden - 812S3M metaG (Illumina Assembly) | ecosystem: Environmental > Terrestrial > Soil > Wetlands > Permafrost | place: Sweden...
GACGCCGATCTTCTACAAGCTGCAGCGCTACGAGACCGCCCACGTGGCCCCGCCCGCCGCGGCGCCCGCGACCGCCGCTCCGGCCGCGGCCGCTCCCGGCCCTTCGAGCGATCAGCCGGCCGCAGGGCAGCAGAATGCCGCTCCACCGGCGCCACCGGCTGCCGGCGACGCCTCTCCACAGTCTGACGACGAACAAACGATCGCGTCGGCCCAGGGCCCGCAGTAGATCCGCCGCGGATTGCAATAGGGAGTCTTTGAAATTGCGGCACGATCCGCCTGGGCGGATCGTGCCCTCTCAAATCATCGTCCTGATCGGGCGTTGCAGACAATCTGCAAGCACCAGAATCGCATATCCTGTAGTGGTGTCTTTCGACTGGGAATGCGGAGCTCTTGCGGAGGGCCTTTCCTGCTACCGGCGAGGAGAGTTCTTCGCCGCCCACGAGCATTGGGAAGACGTCTGGAACACATTGAAAGAGCCGGAGAAGAGCTTTCTGCAAGCGTTGATTCAGTTGACCGCGGCCTTCCACCATCTGAGCGCACGCAACTCCGTTGGAGCGGCCGGGCTTTTGCATAACGCATCGCGGCGGCTCCAGCGGTACCCCTCGCATTTCGGCGGGATCGCTGTCACGCCTCTATGCGAGGAGATTTTCGACTGGCTGCGCGCGATTGAGAACGGGTCGCAGTCCGTTCCGGCAGTTCCTCCGCAGATTCGCCCCACCGATCCGGCTCCCATCCTAGCGAATACTTGAGCCACCGCTATTTGGCAGCGGCGCCCGGTTTGATCAACTCGTCAAGATAATTCGGCCGATCGTTGACGCGCACCAGGTGCGCGTACCGCGCACCGCCGTGGTAGTTGATGGTGCATGTCCGTATGTATTCGTCATCGACTACGAGCAGGACGATCGGCTGCGAGCTATCCTTGGCGGCTTTGATTGCGTCGTCGAGCAAGTCGCGATTGTAGACCCGCCCATTCACGCCCATCACTTTCATGCCCGGCGAGATGCCTGCCTCGAATGCGGGACTGCCCACAGCAGCGTCGCTCACCGCGCCATTCGCTTCGAGTTGCAGTCCAATTGAGTAGACATCGCCCGGCAGATTGCGGTGTCCGAGCGCTCGTGGGGGCTGGTCGTTGAACTCCACCTTCCAGCCGCCGTTCTCGATGCCGGCCACCGGTGCTTCCGCGGCTGTGGAGTCAAGCCTGGTATGGAAGAACGCGGCCCAGTCGAAAGGCGCAACTGCGTTCAGCGCGCTAACAAGTTGGTCGAAGGTATAGGTCTTCACCTCGGCCCCGTTATTAGCGCCGCCATGGAAGGCCCGGCAGAAATCGTCGATCGACTTCTGGCCGAGCGATTCGCGATGAATGATGGTGGCGACTTCAAGCCACAGCAAGTCGCCTTCGTCGTAGTAGTCGGTGCCGCGGCGCCATGCGCGCCAACCTCTCCCATCCTTTACGCCGGGCTCGCCGGCGGCGGTATCGAGTAGCGGCCGCCATGTGCGGCCGGGGCGTCCCGGTCCAAGCGCTGCAGCAATGTTGGCCATCTGATCGTGATATTGCTCCTCGGTCCACAACCCGCTGCGCGCGGCCAGCAAGGGCCCAAGGTAATCCGTGAGCCCTTCGTAGCCCCACAATAGATCCGTTTCCATTGGCTCCTCGTAGTAGGGGGTTGTCAGATCGGCGGGGCGGCGAAACTTGCCATTCCAGGAGTGAACGAACTCATGCGCCAGCAGGCCGCCCAGAGACATGCCGGAACTGGGCATGAGCAAGGCGCGCTCAGGCAGGCGGCTGTCGTTGGACTCATGATGTTCCAGGCCGTAGTGCTCCACGTAATCGCTTAGTGCAAGGATGAAATGATAGTCGCGATAGTGGCGCGTGCCAAAGAGCTTACCCGCTTCGGCAACCAGGTTGACCATCTCTTTCTGGTTTTCCGGGCTCATGTTCAGCGCGGCTTCGCTGTCGGCGGCCATGTCGATCTCATGGTGGATGGGCTCCCCGGCGGGCGTGATGTCGATGGCGCGATAATACTGGCCGGCAATGACGGGCGAGTCCACCAGCATGTCGAGAGAGATAGGCTTGAATGAAACCTGGCTTCCGGATTGCTTCTCGATGGGAAGCGAGGTGCCGAACTGCCATCCATCCGGCAACAGGAGCTTCGCTTCGTAGCGCTGTTGCTCGGCGGGTGTTCCGGCCGGATAAAGGACAACATCGTTCCATTCGAGAACCATTAGCTTGTCCGATGCCGAGTGGCCTTCCGGTTCAATAAAGTCGAACCTGGCATCGAGATGGCCGACCCCGGCGGGGATATCCAGATGAAAGGTGAATACATCGAGCAGATCGCGCCGCCATGGAATGGTCTTGCCTTCGCCATCGAACTTGAGACCGGTGAGACTAGAAATCGGCCCAACAGGGCCGTGCTCGCCGGGAATCCATTTTGGATAGTAAAGAGTCAGCGGCCCAGGCTTGACCGGGATGACTTCGTGGACGCGAAGAATCTTCTGTTGGGTCTTGGTCGCATCCACCGTGAGCGGAATCGATTCACCGGCCAGTAAAAGCGGTGCGGTCAGGGCAAGAATCGCAATCAGGCAAAAGAATGGGCCAAAGAGGCGCCGTCGCATGAGGGTACTCCATTTCGAAATCGGGATGATCCCAATAGAGCATCATACATTCAAGCCGGCCGCCGAGGTCTCGATTCTGAGCCGTCAGGAGAGTCGAAACAAGACTGAAAGCTGCGGCCCCTACCTCCGCGCAAGAATCACCATCAGGCCAAAGATGAGCAGCGGCACCAGCGCCAGGCCCGCGTAGAGCAGCATCTTCCGCCCGCCGGGAAAGATGCGTTGGCGCAGTGCGGGGCGGCGCACCCCTTCTTCCACGCCCACTTGTTCCTGGTGCTCCAGGTCCCAGGCCATTTCGGCGGCCGTTGCGTAGCGATGGCGCGGATCCCTCTCCATCGCGCGGTAGAGGATCTCCTGCAACTGAGGCGAAATCGCAGGGTTCAACTTGCAGGCTGGCTTGGGATCGTTCAAGACGCGCTCGTTCATCACCGCCAGCGGATTAGGCCCGCTGAAGGGCGGCTGCCCGGTCAGCATCTCGTAAAACATGGCGCCCAGCGCGTAGATGTCGCTGCGCTGGTCGCCCCGCTGGCCCTTCACCTGTTCCGGCGAGATGTAGTCGGGCGTACCCAGCAGGGGCGAGGGACCGGCATAGGTCAAGCGCCGCGCGTCTTCTTTCATGGCGATGCCGAAATCGATCAACTTGATGCGGTTCCAGTCGTCCACCATCACGTTTTCCGGCTTCAGGTCGCGGTGCACCACGCCGTGCTTGTGCATGTAATCGAGTGCTTCGCAGATACCCAGGGTTATGAGCTCCGCCCGGTCGATCGGCAGCCTCTGTTTCTCATTCAAGAGCGCCCGCAGCAGCCTTCCACTTACCCACTCGATGACCATGTAGAGGCGGCTGCGCTCTTCGCCGTCGTAGGTCTTCACGATGCCGGGGTGGTCCAACTCCTGGCCGATCTCCTGCTCCCGCTTGAACCGCTCCAGCAGAATCGGGTCGGATTCCATCTCCGCATGGGGAATCTTGAGGGCCACCTGCTTGCCGTCTTGCAGGTCAATCGCCCGGTAGAGCGTCGACATTCCACTATGGGCAATAGTGGCCTCAAGGCGGTAGTGGTCCAGCGTATCTCCGGCTTCGAGCGTGGTCATCGTTTCATACAGCATAACAACTTGAGTCTTCCATGCGAATCGTAAGAAACTCGCAAGGAAATCGCATAAAATTCGTGGCTTCCCCTTCGGGGACCGGAACTTAAGCAGGCTGCCGGCTCGGCAACCCACTCTCGCCCGATATAGTGGTGGTTGGATTCAGTCATGTTTCGTCTTCCTCGTTTGTTCCTGGTAAGCGTCGCGCTCCTCTGGGCCCTTGCGCCTGGCCCGGTCGGCGCTGTCTCACACGAGGACCGCCGGCTACCGCCGCAGGAGACGGGCTTCCTCAATCGCAGCATTCAGTTGCATGGCCTCTCCTATCGATTTCAGGTCTACCTGCCAGAGGAGTGGCGCCGCGACGACGGCAGGCTCTGGCCGATCATCCTGTTTCTCCACGGCCGCGGCGAGCGCGGTTCCGAAGGCATGTGGCAGACGCAGATCGGCCTTCCCGAGGCGGTGCGCGACCACCCTGAGCGCTGGCCCTTTGTCATCGTCATGCCGCAGTGCCCGCAGGGCCGCTACTGGACCGAACAGGCTTCGGAAGAGTTGGCTATGGCCGCGCTTGACCAGGAGGCGGCCGAATTCCACGGCGACCCGGAGCGCACCTATCTCAGTGGCATCTCTCTCGGTGGATACGGTGCATGGGAGCTGGCGCGCCTTCATCCCCACCGCTGGGCGGCGGTAGCTATTGCCGCCGGCGGCGTCTTCTGGAGTTACGCCCCGGATCGCTGGAAGCAGTCTTCCACGCTGCCCGGCGAGTACGCCCGCGCGCTGGGCCGCACCCCGGTCTGGCTCTTCCACGGAACCGACGACTACGTGGTTCTGCCCCGGCAAAGCGAACTGATGTACGAGGCCTTTAAAGCCATCGGGGGACACATCCGGCTGTGGATCTACCAGGGCCTGAAGCACGACTGCTGGACCCGCGCCTACGGCGACCCGGAGCTGCCGCGCTGGATGCTCGAGCACCGCCTCGAACCGGAGCCCCAGTCAAGAGCGGGCCACGGCGCGGGAAAGGAGCCGGAGCCGCCTGCGCTGGCCGAACGGCTGATCATTCCCCTCCACCCACCGGCCATCCGGTTGACACCGGCGCAGGTGGACAACCTGGTCGGCGAATATCTCGAGTCCAACGACTACCCTGCTCTGACACTCTTCTATCAAGGCGAAAGGCTTTACGGCAGAGACCGCTACGGCCAACTCGACGAACTCGCCGCTGCGTCGCCCTTCGAGCTCTTTTATCCGACAGGCTCCAGCGCCACCCGTCTCATTGCCCAGCGCGACGCCGAGGGCCGCATTGTCGCTTTGGTCCTTCACGACGACCGACACGAGGAGCGCTGGGAGAAGCGGAGAGAGACTGCCAGCCACTAGAGCCCGTCAGTCAACTCCATTCAACGGGAACCCTTTCCATCGGCAATCCGTAGTAATCTCGGTACGTATTCGCGGAGGAGGCACCATGTATTGCAGTGGATGTGGCCAGGCGATGGAGCCTGGGCAGGCAGTTTGCCCCAAGTGCGGGCGCCCGCTGGCGCCACAAGTTCCCCCCGTTCCCGGCCTTCAATTCCAACTGGAAAACTATGCTGGCAAGATTCGGCTGCTCGGCATCTTCTGGTTCGTCTATGCAGGCCTTTCCCTACTGGTGGGGATCGCCGGGCTGACCTTTGCAAAGGCATTCATGTCCGGAGGCTTCGGCCCCTGGGGTCACGGAGAATGGATGCACGGTCCCATGCCTCCCATGTGGTTTGGTCCGGCTTTCATCCACTTGATCTGGGTGATGCTTGTGCTCCGGGCCGGGCTGGCGGTGGCTGCCGGGTGGGGCCTGATGGAGCACTCGCAGTGGGGGCGTCTCGTCGCCATTGTCGCGGCGATCCTCTGCCTTATCAAGTTCCCCTTCGGAACCGCCCTCGGCATCTGGACCCTGATCATGCTGCTCGGCTATCGCAACTCGACGCTCTACGACCAGTTGTGAAGAAGCTTCCAGCTGCTTCTTCGCAGTACAATCTAAGCCATGAGCTTCCCCCAAATGCGGATGCGCCGCCTGCGGCGCAGCGACTCCATGCGCGCCCTGGTGCGCGAGACCGTTCTTGAGCCCGGCGACCTGATCTACCCGCTGTTTATCTGCCCCGGCGAAGGCGTGCGCCGCGAGGTCGGCTCCATGCCCGGCGTCTTCAATCTCTCTGTAGATGAAGCGGTGCGCGAGGCCGAAGAGGCTGCGAGTCTCGGCCTGGGCGGCTTGCTGCTGTTCGGCCTGCCCGACTCCAAGGACGAAGAAGGCGCCGGCGCATGGGAAGAGGGCGGCATTGTGCAGCAGGCGCTGCGCGCCCTCCGGCATTCCGAGGCCACCAAAAAGCTAGTGCTCATCTCCGACGTTTGCCTCTGCGAGTACACCAGCCACGGCCATTGCGGCATCGTCGTCGAAGGACGCGACGGCTTCGAAGTCGACAACGACCCGACCCTCAGACTGCTGGCCCGCACCGCCGTCAGCCAGGCCAAGGCCGGAGCCGACGTCGTAGCGCCCAGCGATATGATGGATGGCCGCGTCGCCGCCATCCGCCGCGCCCTCGACAGCGAAGGCTGCTCGCAGACGCCCATTCTCAGCTACGCATGCAAGTTTGCCTCGGCCTTCTACGGCCCCTTCCGCGAAGCGGCTGACTCCGCGCCCCAGTTCGGCGACCGCAAGGCCTACCAGATGGACGGCGCCAACCTGCGCGAGGCCATGCGCGAGATCTCGCTCGACCTCGAAGAAGGCGCGGACATGATCCTGATGAAGCCGGCCATGCCCTACCTCGACGTGGTGCGCGCGGCTCGCGAGCGCTTCGGCGTGCCCATCGGCGCCTATCAGGTCTCGGGCGAGTACTCCATGCTCCAGGCCGCATTTGAAAAAGGCTGGCTGGATCGCGATCGCGCCATCCTCGAATCGCTGATCGGCATCCGCCGCGCCGGCGCCGACTTCGCGGTTACTTACTTTGCGAAAGACGCGGCGAAATTGCTCGCCTGACAGCCAACTCCCGCGCAAGGCTCCTATGGCCCATCCTTGACACCAGAGAGCGGCGCGAAGGGCACCTGTGATCTTGATTGGGTGAGTTTTCCAAAGAACTGGAAGGGTAGGGCACTCGGGTTCAGACCGAACGGCATGGTCCTCTCCTGGTTGCGGCTCGGTCTGATCCAAAGACCCGCTCATCGCGATAAGGCCGCCGACCCGGAGGGTACCCCGACGGGGCACAGACTCTTAAGGCTCATGGTGGTTCTTCGGGGTTGATGGGTGGGCCACCTGCGGGAGGATTGATGCGGAACTTCACATTCATCGCCGGCATTGTCTGCTTGTTCGCGGTGCTGCTGGATGCCTTTCAGACGATCATTTTGCCGCGGCGCGCCACGGGGCGGTTCCGGCTTACTCGGTTGTTCTACGTTGCCACCTGGAGACCGTGGGTGTTCTTTGCCAGGGGTTTTCGCGACGTGCGCAAACGGGAGTTCTGCTACAGCTACTACGGCCCCATGTCGCTGATTCTTCTTTTGATGATGTGGGCGGGGGCGATGGTGGTGGGGTTTGCGCTGATCTTTTTTGCGCTGGGCAGCCCGTTTCACGACGCGGCGCAAGGCAGTGGGTTTCGATCGGACCTGTACGTGAGCGGGACGACGATCTTCACGCTGGGGCTGGGCGATGTGACGCCAACCTCTCCCTGGGCGCGCGAACTGATCATCCTGGAGGCGGGCACAGGGCTGGGCTTTCTGGCCGTGGTGATGGGGTATTTTCCGGTGCTCTACGGCGCGTTTTCACGGCGCGAGGTGACCATCTCGCTTCTGGATGCGCGGGCAGGTTCTCCGCCCACGGCAGCGGAGCTGATGCGCCGCCATGCGTACGAGGGCGGGGAGGGAGCGCTGGCGGTGTTGCTGATCGAATGGGAACGCTGGTCGGCGGAATTGCTGGAGAGCCACATCTCGTATCCGCTGCTTTGCTACTTCCGTTCGCAGCACAACAACCAGAGCTGGATCAGCGCGCTGACGGCGGTTCTGGACGCTTCGGCGCTGATGATTGCGGGTGTGAAAGGGAGCGAGGCGCGGCAGGCGCAGTTGACGTTTGCCATGGCGCGGCATGCCTTTGTGGACCTGGCGCAGATCTTCTCGCTCGATCCGGTGAACGATGCGCCGGACAGGCTGCCTCGCGAGCGCTATGAGCAACTCTACGAACTGCTGCGCAAGGACGGCGTGAAGGTCTGCCTGGACGGGCAATCGTTCGACAGACTGCGCGAGATGCGGGCGCTCTACGAGGGGTACGCGCTGGCGCTGAGCGACTATCTGCGCATGCCTTTGCCGCCGTGGATCAGCGACAAGCCGCAGAAGGACAACTGGCAGGCGGTGGCGAAGCTGCGCGCCCAGACGGAGGCGGCGAATGCGGCGACGGAGAGTGCAAAGCCGATAGCCGAAGGGACGCAGGCAATCGCTGGGCTGGTGGACGATCATCACGAGTTTTGAGGCTTTTTCCGATACCTTTCAACATTCTGGGAGGGACGCCCTTCAAGGCTGAGTTAAGGGCTGCGGGCGAGGACGCCCACACGACAGCCGGTCTGGAGACCAGCGCTACTCGGTTATTTCTCGTCAGCGAAAGAACGAATTATGGAAGGCGGAGGCCGCTGCGCAGGTCGAGGGAGAACTGCGTCTCTCTGTCGGTGAGCATCTGCCAGCCCGTACCGCGAAGCAAGGCGTCTTCGATAGCGGTGATGGTTATGCCTTCGTCGGAGAGTTTCTCCGACTCCCATGCCTGGCCGCTGGGGCCCCAGGCGAGGATGGAGCGATGGCCGACGAAGAGGAGGAGGTTGGCGGCGGGCGCGGGGCGGACTGCGAGCACGGGGCGGTAGGGAATCATGGTGAAGCGCTTGGGGGCGGTGGTGTCGATGAGGTAGGCGTAGCCGCCGGAGACGGCGCAGATTTCTTCGGGGTTGGGTGTGGACCAGAGGCCGGTGGGCACGGCGGGGTCGCGGAAGCCGAGGGCGCAGGTGGCGAGGAACTGCTGCGCGCAGGGCGAATCCTCTGGTTCGGATTCTCTGGCCACCATTGGGCGGATCAGCACTTCGAGTGCGCCGCGCTCCACCTCCTCGGCGTTGCGGGGATAGACGAAGTGGCGCGCGGGGAGGATGGCAGGGCGTGCGGGGAGCGTCTCGGCTTGCCAGAGATGGGGAAAGCCGAGGTGGAGCGCTGAGGTGGGGATCGGCGCGGTCACGGGATGGCTTCGTAGTTCAGAATCCAGCGTCTCTGCTGCATTGTGTCGGGAACGGGGCAGCCGCGGGCGGCTTCGATGGCTGCCAGAGCGTCGCCCGGCGACCATCCGAGGTGGACGAGCGTACATGCAGTGGTGACAGTGGCGCGGCCGATGCTTCCGCGGCAATGCACGCCGATGCGCTCTCCGGCGCGGAGGCGGCTGGCCAGATCGCGAACGAAGATCTGGAATTCGGCTGCGTTCTGCGGGACCTGGGTGTCGGGAATGGGGTGGGAGAGGAAGTTCAATCCCAGCCGCGCGGCGAGGGGGCCTTCTTCGGCAAGCCCGAGCCACTCCGCCTCATCCTCTTCGAGCAGCGAGACCAGGGTTTGAATGCCGCCCTGCTTGAATTGGACGATCTCGTCCTGAAGGAGGCGATCTCCGCGCGGACACAGCACCACCGCGAGTGGCACGCGCGGCTCGATTTCGATCCAGAAGATTTCACTCATAGTCTTCAAACTCCAGCGAGCCGTTCGCCGCGTTCGCGCTCGGTGGCGATGGTTACAAGGCGCGTTCCCGCGGGGGAGAGAGCAAAGCGGACGCGGACTCTGCTGGTGGTCATGACAGTTCCGATGATAGACGTTAGTCCCGGAGCAACAATCAGGAAAAATGTTCCCAGCCTCGGGGTTCGAGGGGCTGCTTGCCTTGTGGCGTGAGAAGGGCGATTTGGGGCCGGCTACGGTGGGGACGGAGGATGCGGCCGATGCGGGTGATGGGGACTCCGGCAATCGACTGTGGGATGCGGGCGGATTCGCGTGCAGTGAAGAGCAGCTCGTAGTCTTCGCCGCCGTGAAGCGCCTGGGCCAAGTTGGCGCCGGGGTGGATGGGAAGCAGGGCGGCATCGACTTCGGCGGCGACGGCGGACTCGGCGCAGAGGTGGGCTAGATCGGTGGAGAGGCCGTCGCTCAGGTCAATGGCGGCAATGGCCAGCCCGCGACGCCGGAGCCAGAGTCCCTGGGCGATGCGCGGCTGGGGGTAAAGGTGCGCGGTCAGTTGCGGGGCCAGTTTGCCGGGGATCGCCAGAGGCTGCGCGCGTCCGGGTTCGTTGCGCGAGGCGGCGAGCCGGGCTAGTTGGGCTAGGCCCTCTGCCGCCCCGCCCAGGCTCCCGGTGACATAGAGCATATCGCCTGGCCGCGCGGTGGAGCGGAGAAGGGCTCTTCCGCGCGGGAGGGCGCCGAGCAATACGATGTCCGCTACCGCTATGGGAGATTCGGCGAGGTCTCCTCCGGCGAGCGGCGTGCGATGGGCTTCGGCGAGGGCGAGCAGGCCGTCATAAAAGCGGGTGACCCAGGCGCGTCCCCAGCTCGAAGCATTCCCGGGGCCCGAGGCTGCGGTCAGTTCGCGCGGCAGGCCGAGGGAGAGGAAAGCCGCAATCGGACGGGCGCCCATGGCCGCCAGATCGCTGAGGCCGCGTGCCAGGGCACGATGGCCCACGGACTCAGCGGGATGCCAGTCGAGGCGGAAGTGGCGGCCAGCGATAGAGAGATCGGTGGTGACGGCCAGCTCTTCGCCGGGGCGGAGGCGGATCAGGGCGCAGTCGTCGCCGATGCCCAGCCGCAGGCCGCTACCGGGGGGCTGGGCAACCCGGCTGCGAATCTGTTGGAGCAGTGCGAGTTCGCTGTGTTTCCCGGCTGTCGACGAAGCCGGCGGTTTCGATCTCATTCCCTGAGGATAGGGCAAATTGGAGCTTAAGTGGCTGGTTTGGATTCCTTAGGCATCAGCTTTGTCTTTAAAAACACACGGTTTGCGGTTGGAAATGGGTTTTCCACCGGGGGGTTGTTCCAAAGTGGACCTGGGTCGAGTCACCAAAGTTCGCACCTTCGCGAGGTTTGCATTGACCTGAGCGAGATCGGTTTGTTAGCCTTGACAGACACTCACGAGTCCCGTCCCGAGTGGCGGGTGTGTATGCTCAACGGCCGAGAGGCCTTGGTAAATTACGCCATTCCAAGTACACGGCGAATTGCGGTCCTGCGGGTCGCAGGGATGAAGGGCGAATATGCTACGCAAGCGCTATTACATTCTTTTTGTCGCCAGAGATGAAGACGGCCGGATTCGAAGGATTCCGCTGCCGTTGCGGTATGCCTATGGTTTTGTAGCAGCCGCGCTCATCGGCGCATTCACGATCGTGGGCCTGGCTGGCTCTTATACGCGCATGCTGCTGAAGACGGAGAGTTTTAACCAGATGCGGCAAGAGCGGGAGACGCTCCGCAAAGACTACAGGCAGATGGCGCAGATCGCACACGATCGCGACGTGCAGGTGGCGTCGCTGGGCGCGCTGGCCAACGAAGTCACGGCTCTCTACGGCCTGCGTCAGAACCGAATGAGCGCATCTGCCAAGACCGCGGCCGCGGCGAGCGCCGCAGCTGCCGCGCCGACCCCGGCCACCCTGGCACAGACCGACAGCCCCAGCCAGCAGCAGATCAAGAGTTCTATCGATCAGTTTTATGTGTTGCGCACGGAGGCTCTTTCCGGACGAATCTCGCGGGCTCTCGAAGGTGGGCTTTCGCCGGAGTTTTCCGGCGACTGGACAGCGATAGCCGACGCTCCTTCGATGTGGCCGCTGGAGGGGAGAGTCGGTTCCAGCTTCGGTCAGCGCGAGGATCCGATCAACGGCGAAGGCGCCTTCCACTCCGGCCTGGACATCGAAGCTCCTTACGGAACGCCGGTCCGCGCCGCTGCCGACGGCACGGCTTCGGATGCGTCGATGGGCGCGGGCTACGGCCGCCAGGTGGTGCTCGATCACGGCCACGATGTGGAGACGGTGTACGGACATCTCTCCGCTGTTGCCGTGGTGCCCGGCCAGCATGTGACGCGCGGACAGGTCATCGGCTACGTGGGCCAGACGGGCCGCGCAACCGGACCGCATCTTCACTATGAAGTGCGGGTACACAATGTCCCGGTCAATCCACACAAGTATCTCCGCGTGACCTACGAGCAGGTGGCAAAACTGGAAAGCTCCGATTCGCCAGCGGGAAACTAGGCAGACTTTCAGGCATGAAAAAAGCGGCTCCCGCACGGGGCCGCTTTTGTTTGGCCGAAGGTGTCTTCGATGAAGGTTGCCGTCTTTGGGCTGAAAACAAGCAAGATGGAAAATGGAAAGGCCCGATGGCCGACGGTTTGCCTTTATGGTCTCTCACCCATCGAGCAAAAGGCGCTCGATGGATGGGGCACCCGGCGACTGGCGGGCAACAGACACTCCCGGCTTTCGCTCTATTTCGGGTTGGTGGCGCAGCCGTCGAAGACGAAGTCGAAGGTGCCCGTGCCGACCACCTCCATGTGGAGCTGGCTTGGGATGACGAGCCCATCGAGGGACTGGTACTCGATGCCTACGTTCATGACCTGCACCTTTTCGGGCGGGGTTCCCGCGGGCAGAATGCGGGCCACGAATCCATTGACGAGCAGGCCCTGGGGAGTGGGCTTGTAGGCTGGAGAGAACTTGATCGACGTGCCGTTCAGGTCTACGTTGAACTGTTGCAGCAGCAATTCGTTGGAGAAAACCTCGGTCAGATCCGTGCCGCCCTGTTTGGCATGAATCGTATTTGCGGCAGCGGTGTGCGAGATCTCCAGATTCTCAGCCGAATCCGGCACCACCGAGCGGTCCATGAAGGGGATCCAGAATTGCAGGAAGCCTTCGAGTGTCTGCTGGACGGACTGGTGCATGCCATCGAGCAAGGCCGTGGAGGTATCGTCGAGCGGCTTGCCGGGATTGGCTTCCGTTGCCCAATCGAGGACGGAATTCCCCTTCATGCGGGCGTGCATGGTGATCTTCACGGTCTTGAGAAGCGCGATGCGCGGATCGTCTTCCGCGACGGTTTGGCCTTTGTCGGCGGTGACGAAGAGATGGTGCCAGTCAGGGTGAACGGAGCAGTCGAATCCGGTGAGGCCGGCCTTTGCGCTGGAATAGTAGAGCGCGGCGGCTTTGGCAAGCCATGCGTTGTCGGAGCCGGCCGGGGCAGTCGCCGCGTCGGTCTTTTCCGGGGCGGGGTTTTGCGCCAAGGCGGCGGAAACAGCCAGACAGACGGCCACGACGGCGATCAGAGCCTTTGCCTGCGATGGGTAGGGGAGGGAATTCATCGTTCAACCTGCTTTCATGAGGGCTGCTATCAATCGGTTCTCGGTATTGTGCTTCTTTTCGAGGGGGTTCCGCAAGGCGAGTGCACGGCCGGCGCTCGGTCCCCTCCCATGGTATCGTGGGCACGGGTCGAGTTTTCCGGGAGGAGTTCCTGTGCATTTCCGTCTTTGCTGTCTCGCCTTTCTACTTGTCGCAGCCTTGCCCGCAGGTCCGCAGCAACAGTCTTCCGTTTTGCAGGGGCGGGAGACCGCCTTTGCCCGCGCACGGCATTTGCAGCACGGCATCAACGCGTCGGAGTGGTTCGCGCAGTCGCCGAACGACTACTCGGCGGCGCGCACCAATCGCAACATAGAGCCGAGAGATATTGCGCTGATGGCGCAGCTGGGCTTCGACAACGTGCGGCTGAGCGTGGATGCGGCTCCGCTGGAGCAGTATCCGCGCGGGGCCGACGGGCTGAATGCGGAGTTTGTGGGCCGGCTCGATCGTGCCGTGGATACGATGCTGGCCGATGGGTTGGCGGTCCAGATCGATCTGCACCCCGAGGACAGCTACAAGCAGCAGTTGCGGACGAGCGACGACCAGGTGGACCGTTTGACGATGCTGTGGCGCAAGCTGGCCGCGCACTATGCAAATCGCGACCCGGAGCGGGTGTTCTTTGAAATTCTGAACGAGCCTGAGGTGAGCGATCCCTACCGCTGGGCCGGCATCCAGGCGCGCGTCGCGGCGGCCATTCGCGAGGCGGCGCCGCGGCACACAATCATCGCTACTGGGCCGAACTATTCCGATATTGCCGACCTGTTGACGCTGCATCCGCTGGCGGACGGCAACGTCATCTATAACTTCCATTTCTACGACCCGCACGAGTTTACGCACCAGGGCGCCAGTTGGGGCATGGCGTGGTGGAGCTACACGCACGGAATTCCCTATCCGCCGGCGGATAGCGCGATGCAGGCATTGTTGCTGGAGGTTCCGGATGCGGCCAACCGTTTTGCTCTCGAGAAGTATTGGCTCGATCGCTGGGACGCGCATCGCATCCGTATGCTGATCGACGCGGCCGCGGCGTGGGGGCACGAGAACAACGTGCCGCTGATCTCGAACGAGTTTGGCGCCTATCGCAACTCCGCCGATCCGGTTTCGCGCGCGAACTGGATTCACGATGTGCGGACGGCATTCGAGGCCGATGGGATCGGGTGGGCGATGTGGGATTATCGCGGCGGATTCGGCGTGGTGACCAAGCAGGACGGACAGCCGGCGCAGGTGGATGGCGCGGTGGTGGGAGCGCTGGGGCTTAAGGGCAGGGAGTAGGGAACAGGGAAAAGGGAATAGGAAAAATCCAACCATTAGCCGGGCCTTTCGGGCGACTGATCCTTGTTCCCTGTTCCCTGCCTCTACTGATCGCGAGTCTGCCTGACCGCGCGCGGCGAGGGGCTGATACCGGCATCGTCCGATGGATTCGGATTGCCAAGGCGCGGCGCTGCGGGAACCGCCGCGGCACGAATGTTGCGCAGGTCGCGCAGGATCTCCATTTTTTCGCGGGCATACTGGCCGGCCAGCCGGGTCAGCGCGTAAGTGATGATGTCGCTGTGGTGCAGGTCCTGCACCGAAGGATCGCGGCGCATGTTGAGCCACAAGCGGTGCACCAACTGCACGTCGTCGGGGCTCAGGCTTGGCGCATGAGGCCCGATGTAAAACACCTTCACTTCGCCGTCGGCTGGAATGACGTAGAAGTTGAACTGACGCTTGGGCTGCGGCAGAGCCTCCCAGGCCTGGCCCATGTGGAAGGCCTGATCCTCCGGGGACATGGAACTTGAGCTTCCGGAGACTACCGAATCCACCTCGAGTGAATTCGAGGCCTGGGCCAGAGCGGCAAAGACATCGCCCGCCGGAACCACCAGCAGGGAGACTTTCTTGCCGAAACTCTCGGCCACCGAGACGGCCTTGGTGAAGAGCATCTGCTCGTGTTCGCTAAAGCTCTGCTCCTCGGCACTCAGGTATTCGGGACCCCCGACGCCCATCATGCGCACGCTGATGACCACCACGTCCCGGTCATCGGTGTTGGTTCGTCCCAGGATCCATTTCAGCGCCAGCGGGTTGGCCACGTCGCGCATGGTGACCATGATGCCGCCGGGGCGGATCTGCGCCGACTCGCGGCTAACCGTGTCCTGGTGCTCGAGCTGGAAGTGGTCCTTCATCTGCCGGGCAGTCAAGGCATGCTTGCGCAGGTTCTCGCGCTCGGAGATGCTGAAGATAATAAAAAACGCGGCGGCAAAAACGATACCGCTCACGGTGGCAATCGACTTGGTGAACAGGTTTACCACCGCGGTGGAAAGCAGGACCAGGAAAACGGACAACAAACCTATCGGAATCTCGATACTGCCGATGCGAATGTTGGGTGGGACCTTCCAGCCGCGCTCGCCGTGGTACTTCCAGCGCAGCACCAGCATCGCCAGGCTGTTGAAGGTGAACGACCAGATGACGCCAAAGGCGTAAGCCTCGCCCAGGGTAATGACGTTGCCCCTGGTGACGACGATGGTGAACATCTGGAGGATGAAGACCAGGTTGATGATGCGGTGGCTCGTGCCAAATCTTGCATGGGGCTTGCGGAACCAATCGGTGAGAACGCCGTCTTCGGCCACGCGCATCAGCACGCCGGTGGAACCGATCATCGACGTGTTGATGGCCCCGGAGAGAATCAGGAATCCGACCAGCACGACGAAGATACGGAAGGCAATGCGCCAGAACAGCGGCCCCACCATGTACATGGCCAGTCCGGCGATCAGGTTGTCCTGGTAGATGTGCGTCCGCTCCCAGGTGGGGATCAGCATGGAGGCCAGCAGCGTGGCGCCGCCGGTGAAGATCAGGCTGTAGATGGCGATGACGATCGCCGCCCGCTTCAGGTTCTTGAGCTTGGGATGCTCGATCTCGCGGTTGACCTGCGCCAGGCTTTCCTCGCCGCTCATTGCCAGCACGGAGTGGCCGAAAGCCATCAGAATTCCAAACATGCCCAGCAGCGGCACCAGCCTTGTGCCCTTGAGAAAACCGAGTGCATCGTCGCTGAATTTTAGATTGTGCACCGTGGGCGATGGAGGCAGGTGCACGCCCCGCACCATGACCGAGAAAACACCCCAGATCAATAGAATCACCACCATGATCGTGGTGATCTCCATGACACGCAGTGCCTTGCCGCTCGACTCCTCGATGCCCTTGATGTTCTGCCACCAGTAGTAGATGGTGACGGCAGCGGCGAACACGGCCGAGGTGTAGTTCATGTCGAACTGAAAGGAAGCGTGATGATGGGCGTCCATCAGAGCCGGCGGCAGCCAGTTGCTGCTGGCCGCAACCGTCAGCAGTTCGTTCATGAGGCCGGTAATGTATTGGCCGGCGGACACGCCGGAGATGGGGCCTGTGAGGATGTAATCGAACATCAGCGCCGAGACGCTGAGTTTGGCGAAGGTGCCGCCGAGGGCTTCCTTTACGACGCGGTAAACGCCGCCGCGGGTGAACATCGAACAGCTCTCGACGTAGACCGCGCGCACCGCGAAGCTGAACAACATGATGCCGAGAATGAACCAGGGGGCCGACGCGCCGATCGCCTGTTCTGAAATGCCACCGGCATAGAAGGCCGACGATCCCAAGTCGCAGAGAACGATGGCGGCCGCGCGCCAAAAGGAGATGAACGTGAGCATCACGGAGGATGCCACGATAAGCCGGACGCGGTTGGACGGAGGGGCTACGGTCGTTCGGGTAGATGCCATCTTTAGGGTGCCGTCGCTGGAACCGGTACTTGGGATTCGAGGGGGCCAACCACCGCCCGCCCTGCGCTGAGTCTATTTCCGAATTGAAACAGTGTCAATCAAAATGGAACGGGACACGGCAGCACCGGGAAATGGATGGTGTTAGTCCTTTCCGAACAGCTCTTTACCGTCCTCGATAAAGCTGATGAGGACAACAACGGCCGATCCCACAAGGCCGACGAAGAACATCACTTCAAGCAGACGCATTGCAAAAACCGCCACGACCATACGCCAATTGTAGCGTGTTTCCAACTCGCCGGGACTACGATTTGCAACGACGCCCGATCGGCCGTAACGCGCATTCGTAATGCACATCGGAGAGGGCCACGCCAGTTGCATTGGTCTCGCTCCCCAATCGCTGCCCGATGCTATAAACTCGGCGCAGTATGCAGCGAACATCTTCACTCGTGCAGTCCTGGAAGTTGTGGGCCGCGGCCGCCTTGTCCGCCGGCTTGCTCGAGTTGCCCTTCCCGCTCGCCGGGCCGCTTCCCGTGTGGCGGAGCCTCTTCGCCTGGTTCGGAATGGTTCCGTTGCTCTGGGCAATCGTTTCAGCCGCTGGCTCGGGCCGGCCCCGTCCGCTGCGCTGCGTCTTTCTGCTCTCCTGGTTCTGCGGAGTGTTGTGGTACATGGGCAACTGCTACTGGGTACGCGACACCATGATGCAGTACGGCGATATGCCGCCGCTTGCCCCCACGCTGCTGCTGGTGGGATACAGCATGGTGCTGGGGCTCTACTTCGGGCTCTTCGGTCTGGCGGTCGGACTGATTTATAAAGCCACCGGCAGTCCGCGCCTGACGCTGGCCGCCGCGCCGGTTTTCTGGACCGCGCTGGAACTGGCGGCCGCCCGCATCACGTCTGTTCCCTGGGACCAGCTCGGCTACTCGCAGGTGGATAACGCCATGGTCAATCAGCTTGCGCCGTGGACTGGCGTTTATGGCATCAGCTTTCTGTTGGTCGCTGCGAACGTTCTGATCGCGGGCGGCATCGTGCTCGACCGTCGCTCGCATAAACGCCTGTGGGGCATCGCCGGCGTGGTGCTGGCTCTCGCCGGCGCCGCGGGCATCTTCCTCAAGCCGCCCAGCCAGGAACCCACAGCCAACGCCGTGCTGATCCAGCCCAATCTCGATGTTTCCGGCCAGGGTCTCTGGATCGGGCCTGGCGAATGGGATCGCCACATGGCCGACTTCACCAAACTCGCGGGCGAACGGTGCAAGACCGACATCGCAGGCATCCCGCAAACCGGCGCGTCGGCAGGCGAAATCGTCTGTCCGCCCTACGCAACCCATCCCGATCTGATTGTCTGGCCGGAGTCGCCCGCGCCTTACTTCGAGGACGACGCCCGCTTTCAGAAGGCTCTTGTCGGCATCACGCGAGCAGCCCAGGCGCCAATCGTGGTCGGCGCCATCGGCATGGAATCCTCCGCCGAATCGGGCGGCTGGAAGGAGTACAACTCCGCGCTGGTCGTGGGCGCGGACGGCGCGCGCGTGGGCCGCTACGACAAGATCCATCTGGTCCCCTTCGGCGAATACGTGCCCTTCAGCCGGCTGCTCTTCTTTGCCCGCAAGCTCACCGGAAAGGTCTCGCGCTTCGATCGCGGCGACGAACGCAAGGTCTTCCGCCTCGCTAGTCAGAACGGCGAGAGCCATCGCTACGGCGTCTTCATCTGCTACGAGGCGGTCTTCGCCGACGAGGTCCGCCACTTTGCCCAACTCGGCGCGGAGGTGCTGGTCAACATTAGCGACGATGGTTGGTACGGCGACACCAGCGCCCCCTGGCAGCACCTGAACATGGCGCGCATGAGGGCCATCGAAAACCGCCGCTGGATTCTCCGCGACACCAACAACGGCATCACCGCCGCCATCGATCCCTACGGCCGCGTCCGCCAGAGCATTCCCCGGCACGCAGTCGATGCGCTCCCCGCCCAATACGGCTTTCGCAACGACATCACCTTCTACAGCGCCCACGGCGACGTCTTCGCCTGGCTTTGTGCGATACTTTCCATGGTGACTGCTGGCTGGTCTGGAAGAAAGCTGCCGCGGGATAGGATCAGGGGAGAATAGATTCGGTCCCGAGCGGTTACTGGACGCCCGATGGGCCGAGCGTCGTCATCAATGCGATGGATCCTGCCTCCGCAATCAATTTGGGCGTCGGTTCGCTTTCGCTGGAATGGGTAACAAGAATGTACTCGGTCCCGTTTGACAACACCCAGACCTGAACAAACGCAGGTTGGTCTCCCCTGGCGAGGACGGTTCCAAAGGCGCCATGTTCGCAATTGCCTGAAGCACTCATCAAATCCCTTCGCCCACGAACACCTTTGGTAAGTTTTTCGCAAAGAGCTATGAGGCCTTCCGAAGTTATAGGCAATGCGCCTTTCTTATAGATGGCCTGTGAGAATTGAAGGCACGAATTACCGTTCAAATACGTTGCTGGCCCATCTTTGTTTTCGCCTGGACGCCACCCTTCGTACAACTTAACCTTCAGCCGCTTGGACATACTTGCCCCCAGGTGCATGGCCTCTGAACTTGCCGGACCTGTACGGTGATATTCTATTTCAGTCAATCGAACGAACGCAGAGCAAAAGTCCAAATCAAAGTCAGGTCATAAGAGCAAAGCCATGTCCTTGAACGATCTCGAATTCGCTTACGCTCCCGTCCGCGATCAGGTTCGCGACCTGCGGGAGTATCTTTGACCCTGCACGCATCCGCAGGGAACTCGCCGACATAGAAAAGAAGCTCGCCGATCCGGCCCTCTGGTCCAATCCCAATGCGACTAAGCCATTGATGCGCGACAAAAAGCGCCTGGAAAATCTCGTCGCCGACGATGAGGAGCTTGTTCGCCGCACGGGCGACATCGAAGCCTACTTCGATTTGGCCCGCGAAGGCGAAGACGTGCTCGCCGATCTGGAGCGCGACATTAAGGCGCTGGCCTCATTCAATGAGGAGCTGGAAGCGCGCACCATGCTCAACGGAGAGGCCGACCCGCTCAACGCCATCGTCACTGTGCATCCCGGCGCAGGCGGCACCGAGAGCCAGGATTGGGCCGAGATGCTGATGCGCATGTATCTGCGCTGGGCCGAGCAGCAGGGCTTCAAGACCGAAATGAACGACTACCAGGATGGCGAAGAGGCCGGCATCAAGTCTGCGACATTCACCATAACCGGCGAGTATGCCTTCGGGCAACTGGCCGGCGAGAGCGGCGTCCATCGCCTGGTGCGCATCTCGCCCTTCGACCAAGCCAAGCGCCGCCACACTTCGTTCGCCTCGGTCTACGTCTCGCCGGAAATCGACGAATCCATTCATGTGGATCTGAAGCTCGAAGACCTGCGCATCGACACCTACCGCTCCGGCGGCAAGGGCGGCCAGCACGTGAACACCACCGACTCTGCCGTGCGCATGACGCACCTGCCTACGGGAATTGTCGTGCAATGCCAAAACGAGCGCTCGCAGCACAAGAACCGCGACAAGGCGATGAAGATGCTGCGCTCGCGGCTTTATGAATATGAGCTTGAAAAGAAGCGCGCGGTCAGCAAGAAGCTGGAAGACTCGAAGCTGGAGATCAACTTCGGCTCGCAGATCCGTTCGTATGTGTTGCAGCCTTACCGCATAGCCAAGGACCACCGCACCAAGGTGGAAGTCGGCGACGTGGACAAGGTGCTTGATGGCTACCTGGAGCCGTTTTTGCGCGGATATCTGCTGGCCAAGAGGCGCGGCACGGCTGCTGCTGCGGAAGCGGATGACGATCTGGACGTGTAAAGACAGGGAATAGGGAACAGGGAATAGAGACGGCAGTGCATTTTGCGTTGAGGGTTTGCGATGGGCAACGATCCAGACATGATTGCCGAGATGCTGCGGACGGCGAAAACCGTCGCCGTTGTCGGCATGAGCGACAAGAGCTGGCGCCCAAGCCACAGAATCGGCCGCTACTTGGCCGAGAACGGCTATCGCGTGCTCCCGGTGAATCCGGCGCTCACGGAAATCCTCGGCCAGCCGTGCTATCCCGATCTAGACGCAGCACAATCCGCGGCGCGCGAACTTACCGGCGCCGGAATCGATCTTGTCGATGTCTTCCGCGCCTCCGAGAATGTCCCGCCGACTGTCGACGATGTCATCCGTCTCGGCATCCCGTACCTCTGGCTCCAAGACGGTGTCATCCACGAAGAAGCCATAGCGCGCGCCCGCGCCGCCGGCGTCAAGTGCGTGCAGAACGATTGCATCTACCGGGAACACGCAGCCCGGCCCGATCTGCATTGAGCGCGTTGAATCCTGACCTGCGGTGATCGGATCTGCCACTCCTTGTGCGACCGCCGTCCGATACACTGAATCCAACACGGAGGAGTCCCCGTTCCCCGGCCATGCGCCTTTCCCGTTTGATCTTCGCATTGTTCCTGCTTGCTGCGGCGCTGCCCGCGTTGGCTGCCTCCAGCGCCGCCGACGCGCCGCACCTGCATGTGCAACTCGTGCTTCCGGAAGACCAGCTCTATCCGACGGGAAACAACACGGTCGGTCTCTACTTTAAACTGGAGCCGGGCTGGCATGTCTACTGGAAGAATGCCGGCGACTCCGGCGAGCCGCCGCATATTCACTGGACGCTGCCGGCAGGCGTAACCGCGGAGCCGATGCAGTTTCCCGCGCCGCAGCGGTTGCCGCTCGGGCCGCTGATGGATTTCGGCTATGAGAACGAAGTTCTGTTTCCGCTGAAGCTCGAGGTCGCGCCCACCGTAAAAGACAGCAAGACCGTCGTCAGCGCGAAGGTCGATTGGCTGGTGTGCCGCGAGGTCTGCATCCCCGGCAAGGCGGAGCTGTCCGCGCCCCTGCAACTCGTCTCCGGGAAACCGGCCGTGGTCACTGGCTCCGCAGTCGACGCGGAACTCGTCAAGCGCTTGGCGAATACAATTCCCGCGCCCCTGCCCGCCGGCGTGAAAGTGGCTTTTCAGCCCACGCAGGATGGATTTCGCCTGGGCGTCGAGACAGGCCGGCATGAATCCACCGCTGCGTTTTTTCCCTCCGATCAGGACATCCTCTCCAATCCCGCCGCGCAAAAGCTTTCGCCGACGGCGAAGGGTTTTGTCCTCGATCTCAAGAAGGATGCCAACCTCACCGCCAATCCCGCGCGGTTGAGTGGCGTTCTCGAGCTCTCCGGCGGCCGCGCGTATGAACTGTCAGCGCTGCCTGGAACGGTGGCTGCACCCGCGCCCGCGTTGGAGTTTTTCGCGCTGCTGCGCATATCTGGCCTGGCGTTTCTGGGCGGCCTTTTGCTCAACCTGATGCCTTGCGTCTTTCCGGTGCTCTTTCTCAAAGGGCTGGCGCTGGTCAACTCCGGCATTGAGGAGCGGCAAAAGCTGCGCACCCACGGACTCGTTTACGCAGTCGGCATTCTGGTTTCGTTCTGGGTGCTGGTGGGGGCACTGCTGGGGTTGCGCGCGGCGGGCGCAACGCTGGGTTGGGGATTCCAGTTCCAGTCGCCTGTCTTCTTGGCGTTGATGGCGGGGCTGCTGTTCTTCCTGGGGCTGTCGCTGGCGGGGCAATTTGAAATCGGTCTGACGCTGACCAGCGCCGGCGGATCGCTCGCCTCCAGGCAGGGCTACACGGGCAGCTTCTTCACAGGCGTGCTGGCGGTGGTGGTGGCGACGCCGTGCACAGCGCCGTTTATGGGAGCGGCCGTCGGCTATGCGCTGGCGCAATCGGCCGCGGTGACCTTTGCGGTGTTTACGGCACTGGCGCTCGGGCTGGCCGCACCCTATTTCGCGCTTACTCTGCAACCGGCGTGGACGCGCGTTTTGCCGAAGCCCGGCGTCTGGATGGAAGTCCTGCGCCAGGCCATCTCGGTGCCCATCTTCGCAACTGTCATCTGGCTTGCCTGGGTGCTGGCAGGCGCCTACGGCTCAGGTTTGCTGGCGGCGCTTCTTTGCGGTTTTCTGTTATTGGCGATTGCCGGATGGTTCCTGGGCCGCTGGCCTGCGCAGCTCTGGGCCACACTGGTTGCGGCGACGATTCTTCTGGGGGTTGCGGTCCTCTGCGTTTTAGCTCCGAAGAAGCTGACCACCGCACCGGAGACATTGGCCGCCCCGGAGACCAAAGGGCTCTGGCAGCCATGGTCGGCGGAGGCGGTGACCCGCTCGCTTGGCGCGGGGCAGCCGGTCTTTGTGGACTTTACGGCGAGCTGGTGCCTGAGCTGCCAAGTGAACGAACGGGTGGCGCTTGACAGGCCAGAGGTGGTGCAGGCTTTTCAAGCCCGGAATGTTGTGCTGATGAAAGCCGACTGGACGAGGCATGACGAAGACATCTCGCAGGCTTTGACTGCTCTCGACCGCAGCGGCGTTCCCGCCTACGCTCTCTACACGCCCGGCCAGAGCGAGCCGGCGATGCTGCCGGAGGTGCTGACGCCGGGAATCGTGACCGATGCGCTCGGCAAGCTTCCCGTAGCTGCGCGTTAAGATTCGCAATTTCAGACATGAGCCGAAAACGCTCTAGCTATTTGCTTCTTCCATGGCCGTCTCGAGTGCGGGAGCGGCGACGAGAGCGCGGTAGGAAAGGTAGAGGGTGGCGCGCCAGCGGAGGATCATGCCGAAGGCCAGGACAAAGAAGAGGCCGCCGGTTTGTTCCAGAGTGAGGATGGAGTCGAAGTAGCCTCGGGCAAAGTAGCGCACGGCGGCCAACACGACGATGACCGCGAAAAATGCTCCAGAGCGCTTCATCATAATGGCGTTGCCTTCGCGGCGAAGGCCGGAGGTGGCCAGCAGAGGCCAGGCCAGGAGAATGGCGCCGGTAAGGAATGCCCCGATGGCCCACGTCAAGGGGAAGCGGAAAGCGGGGACAAAGAACATGCAGAATCCGGTGGCCATGCCCATGGGCGGGATGAGAAGTTTGCGTGCCGTTACGGCGGTGCGGCCTTCGCGGACACGCCAGAGGAGGATGCCGCAGAGTCCGATGAGCGAGACGATGGCCGTGAAGACGGTTTTGGACAGCATGAAGCGGGCCTTTCCGGTTTGGTGCGACGGGCTCAAGGGGTGGGTGGTCCCTTGCTTTCATTCTACCTTTCGATGCTGGGGAGGCGCAGGGCGGCTCAGGGTTTGGGCTGGGATGGCCACGGGTCTTTGAGGAGGGAACAGAGGCCGAGGTCGTTGCCGTAGCGCTCGATCTCGACTTCGGCCATGCGGAGGGGGGCGGCCATGCCTTTGAAGGCGGGGACGGCATCGGAGCCCATGATCTGCGGAGAGACGAAGAGGTGGATGCGGTCGACGAGGCCGCCGGCAAGAAGGGCGGTGTTGAGGCGCGTTCCGGTCTCGGTGAGCAGGTTGAGGATGCCTTCTTCTCCGAGCAGGTCGAGGACCTTACCGAGCGGGACGCGGCCAGCTTCCGCCGGTAGAACTTCGACGCGGACGCCTCGGGTACGGAGTTCGGCGATGCGGGTTTGATTGTTGGAGACGGTAAAAACTGCGACGTCGCTGTGCGCTGTGTTTACGAGTTTGCAGTCGAGCGGCATGCGGAGGGCGGAGTCGAGGACGAGGCGCTGCAGTGGGCGGCGGCGGCGCAGACCGCTGCGGTCGGTGAGCATGGGGTCGTCGGCGAGCACGGTGTCGACGCCGACCAGGACTGCGTCGGCCTGCCAGCGGAGAGGCTGCACGGCGGCGCGGGCCTCTTCGCAAGTGATCCAGTAGGGCTCGCGGACCTGGTGCTGGCCTGCGGGTGGGGCGATGCGGCCGTCGAGGGTCATGGCGACCTTCATGAGGACGAAGGGGCGCTGATGCTGGCTCCAGCGGGCGAAGGGTTCGTTGAGGCGGCGGGCTTCTTTTTCGCAGACGCCGACGGTGGTTTGGAGCCCGGCGGCTTGCAGGGTTTGCATTCCGTGGCCGGCGACGGCGGGGTTGGGATCGATGGTGGCGGCGACGACGCGGCCGAGGCCGGCGGCAATCAGGGCCTGGGTGCAGGGCGGGGTGCGTCCGGTGTGGTTGCAGGGCTCTAGGGTAACGTAAGCGGCGCCGCCCTTCAGCCGCTCGCCGGCGTGCTGCGCGGCCACTTTGAGTGCGGCGACTTCGGCGTGGTCGAGCAGGTCGTACTCGTGCCAGCCTTCGCCGGCGACCTGGCCGGCGCGGTCGAGGATGACGCAGCCGACGGCGGGGTTGGGCGAGGTGACGGCGATGCCTCGGCGGGCTAGCTCGAGGGCGCGGTGCATCCAGTAGGCGTCTTGGTCGGGCAATGCCATCCAATCACTTTTCCCAAGTATATTTTTTCGTGCAGATCAGGCACGGACAGGATGGCTCCGCTAAATGGTGGACACCGGCGCGAGGAATAGGATATTGAGTTCCTCCTATCGTTACCGACTTCCTGTCATAGAGAATCGAAAACAAGTTTGTCTCGCCATTCTCGACGAAGCGGCGCAAGGAATATGCCCATAGGTCGGCAAGCTGTATCATTCGCGTCAAACCGCTATCGACGAAAAGAGGCGTTTCAATGATGCGTCTAAACAGTCCGCCAAGGCCTTGCTTTTCATCGTCCCGAATGGCGCGCAAATGCCGCGTGTGCTTCAGCGCGACGGTTGCGTTGTTGTCGTGAATGAGAAGCCCGAACTCGCGCACCGGGCTCCGCGATTTCGCGTCTTCTCCTTCAATTGAGCCGAAACCCTCGGCATCCTCAAGGAACTGTGCGAATCGAACGAGCACATTTGAGAAAGCGAAGGCATTGACCTGATCGGGCCGTTTCTTCATCAAAAAGAATGACTTATCTACGCACGAGGCAATCAGAACTGCCCACTCCCATCCGGAGATGGTGGTCGCTATCTCCAAAGCGAGCCAGTTACGTTCATCGAATGTTAGATGAATATAGGGAGCGGTATGCCGGTAGACTTTTTTCAGTTCGGCATTCCGTTTGGCAATGCCCAGCTTCCTCACACGATGTATTTCCGCGACTCTTAGTCTGGCAACCTGACTGCGGCGCTCGTCCCAGTCCATCCCGTCAAATCCATCGATTCTGGATTGTTCGAGATACTTTCGAAGCAGCCAGGCGGTGTGGAGTTCCTCGCCGGCAAGGCCGTATCTGGCCATAATCGCAGAGATGGAAGCGTCCGCTTCACGCCATCGCTCGATGGGGATTGCGATACCCGCCAGCACGAAATGCGTGCTGTTACCGGGAATCTCCGGCACACCCGATTCGTCCAGGTAGCAGAGGTACATAAAGAAATAGCGTCTGAGCTCTTGGAGCAATCGCTCCAAATCGAGTTGCTTGGCATCTCATCTCAGGCGCTTGCTATATTATAGGGCAAATTCGGATTGGGGCAAGGAGAATCAACAGCCTCCGCCCCTATCCCAGCAGGGAATCGACGAAGGCTTCGGGGGAGAACTCTAAGAGGTCGGTCATTTTTTCGCCTACGCCGACGAAGCGGACGGGGAGGTTCAGTTCCTGAGCGATGGCTACGGCGATGCCGCCTTTGGCGGTGCCGTCTAGCTTGGTGAGGACGATGCCGGTGACGCCGGCGGATTGGGTGAAGAGGCGGGCTTGCTGGAGGCCGTTCTGACCTGTCGTCGCGTCCATGACGAGAAGCACTTCGTGGGGGGCGTCGGGGATGAGGCGCTGGGCGGTGCGGCGCATCTTGTCGAGTTCGTCCATGAGTCCCGTCTTGGTGTGCAGACGGCCGGCGGTGTCGACGTAGAGGTCGTGGATGTTGCGGGCCTTGGCAGCCGAGATGGCGTCGTAGAGGACGGCCGCGGGATCGCCACCGTGCTTGGTCTTGATCATTTCGACGCCGGAACGGGTGGCCCAGACTTCTAGCTGCTCGATGGCTGCGGCGCGGAAGGTATCGGCGGCGCAGAGGAGCACGGAGTGGTTTTGTGCGCGGCTCCAGGCGGCGAGTTTACCGCTGGTGGTGGTTTTACCGGTGCCGTTGACCCCGACCAGGAACGTCACCTTCGGCGGCGCGGCGGGCGTGGGGACTTCGCGCTGCGGGGCTTCAAGGATGGCCTGGATCTGGGCTTTGAGCAGGGCGCGGAGTTCTTCTCCGCCTTCGATGGCTTTGCGGCGGGCGCGGTCGCGCAGGGCGTCGAGGATGGTGGCGGTGGTCCCGACGCCGAGGTCGCTGGTGAGGAGGGCGGACTCGAGGTCTTCGAATGCCTGCTCATCGACGGTGCGGGTGAGCGCGGCGATGCCTTCGATCTTGGAGGAGAGCGACTCGCGGGTGCGCGCGACGGCCTGCTTCATGCGGGCGAAGAGGCCGGCAGGGGCTTGCTCTTCAGTATCTGGAGAAGCGGGCGAGTCTTTCTTGCTGCCGAAGAACTTCATCATGAGGGTCCAGATTCAAGTTTAGAGCATCGGATAAGGATGCCGCGCGGCGCGGCTGGGGAGGTTCTGGCGGCAATTCAATGCAGCGGATGGGCCGTTTGCCGCGAATCGGTCAGGGCGGGGGCGATGACTCGGATATTCTTGATAGTAGGCTGTTTTCCCTTGAAACGCGGTGAGGCATGTCCGTAGTACGTCGCGAATAGAGAAAAGCAACCCGCAGGGGCTAAAGCCCACGCACACTTTGAGGCCAATTCGGCACGACTGAAGTCGAGCCCTGTTACAAAGCCTTTGCCTGCTTCTGCCTTTATTGGCGGCAGATATTGACGCGGTTTTTTTTGAGAAGGTTCCGCGACCAAAAGGTTGCGAGACTAACAGGGAGACATGACGAGAACCGGCAAACACGCGCTTCAGAAGATTCTCGAAAACCGCATCGCCATTATCGATGGCGCGATGGGGACGACGATCCGCACCTATGGGATGACGGAGGCGGATATTCGCGGAGAGCGGTTCAGGAACTCGACGAAGGGACTGCTGAATAATGGGGACCTGTTTTCCCTGACACAGCCGAAGATGATCGGCGATATTCATCGGCGTTTTCTGGAGGCTGGGGCGGACATCATCGAAACGAATACGTTTGGCGCGACCAGTATTACGCAGAGCGAATTCTTCGTGGACGATCCGCGGGAACAGGGGGGCAGGAAGGATCCCGAGTTTTACCAGAAAGTTATTGAGGACAAGTTTCTGAACGATCTGGCCTGGGATATCAATGAGACTTCGGCACGGCAGTGCAGGGAGTGGGCCGATCGCGTTGGGAATGCGACGGGGCGGCAGCGGTTTGTGGCTGGGGCGATGGGGCCGCTGACGGTGTCTCTTTCGAATTCTCCCGATGCGGATGATGCGGGGTTTCGCGTGGTGACGTTCGACCAGGTGAAGGCTGCCTACAAGCAAGAGGCGCGCGCGCTGATTGCAGGCGGGGTTGACCTGCTGCTGGTGGAGACAATCTTCGACTCGCTGAATGCGAAGGCGGCGCTGGTGGCTATCCGCGAGGTGTTCGACGAAGACGGACTCGCGGCGGGTGGTAAAGAACTGCCGCTGATGATTTCGGCGGCTGTGGGGCGCGGCGGGGAGACGATGATCTCGGCGCAGACGATTGAGGCGTTCTGGAATGCGGTGGAACACGCGAAGCCGCTGTCGGTGGGGCTGAACTGCTCACTGGGGCCGGACCTGATGTATCCGTTTCTGGAGGAACTGGCGGCGAAGTCGAATGCGGCCATCTCGTGCTATCCAAATGCGGGGCTGCCGAATCCGCTTTCGGCGACCGGGTTCGATCTGGGGCCGGAGGATATGGCGCGGTACCTTGGTGAGTTTGCGCGGGGCGGGCTGATCAATATTGCCGGAGGGTGCTGCGGGAATACGCCAGAGCATATTGCGGCGATTGCGAAGGCGCTGGAGGGACGGCATCCGCGGGAGTTGAGAGAGGGGCGTTCGGGAGGGGGAGTTCATTCTCTCCCACCCATCGCAAAGGACGCGATGGATGGGGCACGGGGAGTTCGTGCGGAGGATGAGACGCCTGATACGAGTGCGGAGGCGAGGCCGCTGCGGTTGTCGGGGTCGCAGCCGTTCACGCA
>Ga0182030_10004863_pt1 | contig 28708 bp, 25 predicted proteins | sample 812S3MmetaG_FD_121299 | JGI IMG/M metagenome (GOLD analysis project Ga0182030, IMG submission 121299) | Permafrost microbial communities from Stordalen Mire, Sweden - 812S3M metaG (Illumina Assembly) | ecosystem: Environmental > Terrestrial > Soil > Wetlands > Permafrost | place: Sweden...
CAACACAGGCTTCCTCGGTGCAAAAGCGCCGCTCCAACTCCAGCAATGTCCTCGGATAATCCTCGTCCATGGCCCCAAACACTACATCTTGGGGCTGGTGGCGTCAAGTAAATACCCCTATTCTCGAAAATACTCTCATCGTCTTGTTTCCTCTCAGGTTGCCTTCCGTTGAATTGCGTACCCTGCCTAACTCGGGCGTGAATGCGTCGCTGAAACGTGAATAGAAATGTGATTCAGTCGTGCGTAGTCTTCCCACTCCGCCGGCAATCCCGGCTTGGTTGCGAGCAGGATCTCGAGAACCGCGCGGCGGTCTTCTGTGGAGAGTCTTGAGAAGTCTCCGCTCTTATCCTCGCCGCATAGCACTTCGAGCAAGCGGTGGTAGACATACCCCTTGGCAGGCTCAGGCAATGCATCGAAAGAGGCGGAGTAAATCAGATAGCTGCATGGATAGCGGAAAATCCGTGTCTTCAAATCAAACTCTCTTAGTGATCGCCCCCGAGCATCGCGAACCCCGCGCGTTTCGAATTCTTTTTGAAATGTGGAGGAGCCTTCGATTTCCTCCCCTCCGGGCTCGGACAGAGGCGCCTCATTGACGAAAAGCAGGTATCGGAGCAGTTGCTCCGCTGGACGCTCAAATTGTTTGCGGGCGCTCTCCGAAAGAGGTGTATCAGCGGGCTTGCTGCCACTATGGTGTTTCGCTGCCTCGGCATAGAGAGCGAGCCTCGTCTTGTAGTTCGTCAGCGTAATGAGATTGTGCATCTGCGTCTGGTGCGCCAGCACAAGATGGGCCACAACATCGCTCTGGGATGTCAAATAAGCCGAAGAGTCAAAGGCGTTGGGAAGTGAAACGAGCTTGGTTGAGGCACCCTGATCCGGTAGACCCGTTGTCTGCTTGTCTTCGACGACCGCATTCGCCATGTGCGGCAGGCCTGCTATCTTGCCGGTCACATACCAACCACCCCAACGGTCTTTGATGGGGCTTTCCTGATCCGTGATGTAAGACTGGCTGGAGAGTGCCTGTGTACCCGTTGCGGTGGGATAGATGGATCGAAGCAGTACGCCGGGGACATTGCGTGTTCCCGCGGCAATGTGGCATTGCGTGCAGTCCAGTTCAGCCCGCTGAAACACTGGCTTGTCCGCCTTGTGTTCATCGAGCAGATAGAAGATAGCGTCCTGCATCGGATCGAAGGAGACAATTTCAATTGCCTTGCCATCGTGCACCTTGCCAACGTAAACATCGTCATTGAAATAAAGCGCACGGGGATGCTCCGGCGAGATCTTCTTATACTGAAAACTTGTCTTCGAGAAAACCAGCGTTTGAGAGTCGACAGGAACTTTCAACAGCTTCAACACGGATTTAAGATAACCGAACTTCTGCTCGTACTTCAGCTTTCGCTTGCCCTGATTCAGTTCCTGCTGCAGTTTAGCCACCGGGTCGCTCAGGTCCTCTGAGCGATAGTTGATGGGCGCATCGCTGTAAGGAACATAGCCCTGGTTTCGAACAGCGATCTGGCCATATGCGCGTGCAATGACCCAGCCTAGGCACAGAACAGAAACCGCAACAAGCAAAACCAGCAATCGACTCGACTGCTCTGTGCCAAACGCCAATCTCCGTCGCCACTTACGCGTTCCACGCTGCGTCGAAAGTAACGACGCGCCCGTTGAAGCAGGATTGTGTCGAGGGAGTCTGTCGTCCTCTGAAGCGTGATCGTCAGTTTCGTGAATCATGATCCATCCCAAGCTTGACGTGTCTGTCTCGTAGAGGCGGCCTATGAGTTCAACCGAGACCGCCTCTCGTCTTCCGATTCGGTTTAGCGGTCAGAGAGTAAGCCGACGATACTCTTTGCTTCGCCATCAGGGCGCCTGGACTCCATCGAGAGTTCAAGCGTCCCATGAGAATGCCGGCGGCGCGAACCGAACTTGGCGGACTTATCAGGTGCGGTTCCAGACGCAGTCGCGGTTCGCGAGCGGAGCCATCGACAATGCGGAACCACCAATTCGCCAATGGGCGACTAAGCGAAGGGACAACAAAGCCTGAGTTGTTTGAGGATCCAATACATTTCGACTCAACCTGTGACTAACTCCGATTGCGAGCAGGAAGCGTACTTCCCATTTGGCAACAGGATGGGGAATGAAACGTTGAGTAGACGTTCAGAGTGTTGGGGAGATGGAGGGTCTTGTCCGAGATATGACGACGAGCCTTGATCAGGCTGTTGGAATCATAGGCCCGCGCGACGACGCCATCTCTTCTGAGAGAAGCGAGAAGCGTCGACAACCTTGGGTGGATCGGACAATCATATTATGAAACCTAACTTAGAACACGATTCAGGTCAAGAGGAAAAATAGCAGTGGATGGTTTTCCTGTCGGTAAGTTTTACTCCGATATCTCGATTGGTACTGACAAGTGAACTGTCCGCGGCGGCAGGCATACCCGGTCGTTACACGCCTGAAAGCGGACGCTTACCGGGATCAAGTCTCTGCCGGCAGAGGAATGTGGATTGACCCTTGCGGGCAAATTCAAATCGAATCGACCGTTGTAAACTTCCGTATCGAGATCGAAGGCCGTGTCATGCTTCTTTACCGGAGAACTGCCTGTCGGCGCGCCTGCAGTCTGAACGACTTCATTCGCATCGAGTGTGACGCGGAGAGGCGCTGGCCCGCCAGGTAACTGAGCCAGACCATAGACATGCCATCCCTCCTGAACTTCTGCCGAGAGCTCGATGACAATATTCGCCTCCGCCCTCACGGCCGTCTTCGGGACCACAGTCCCCGTCCATTGCACAGGCTGAACTGGAACCTGCGCGACACTGACAACAGAAAGGCACAGACCAAGGATTATCCTGAATTGAAGCCATTTTCCCTTCATGCAGAATTTCCTCCGGTAGCCGTTGCCCTTGTTGCTTGCCTATCTTCCATCGCTATCGCTCGGCCCCTGGGTGCCATCGGCAAACTTATTGCTGCGACTTCGGTTCAAAGCTTGGCGGATCGATCTGTCCACGGTGGCAGTTGCCGCAGCTAATGGGCTCCGAATACCGTCTGTCCCCCAATTGCGCAAGGTATTTGTTATTGATATCGCCGGTCATTGAAATCATGAAACGCGCTGTCTCCTTCACTGGATTCTCATCGGAGGCAAAGTCGATATGATTCGTCTCCCGATTTTCTTCATGGCAGTATCCGCATGGCGCTCCCAATTCCGCCTGATACCGATGCATGAGTTTATCGAGATCGTCCGCGGAAATGTCCTTGGGCAGCACTTTCAGATTTGTCGGCTTTGGATGGGAGACCCCTTGAGAAGGAACTGGATCGCCGGCCGTCTCGACGTCTCTAACTTGCAACCCAGCCGCCACGGCAACACTAAATACGGAGCAACTCACAATGAGAGATGCTGTGACGCGTAAATGCATGACATTCCTTCTCGGATTTCAATGATGCAGGAAACGGTGCGCAGGCCCTTTTAAGCGTGCGCACCGAGTCTCACTTCCCTATTCAGCCTTCACGATTTGTCCCCGCACTTCTCCGCGCGGATTTCCAGAAGTGTGCAAATTGAAATACCATTTGCCATCCGTCAGATCCTTCGCCTGCTCAGGCGTCAAGGTCGCGGTTCCATCAATTGGGCTAGCGATTGGACTTGTCTTGATGGGGATTTGCGGCTTGGCGTTTGTCCCAGCCTCTGCCGGACCGTGAAAATGGGCGGCAACAACCGGCCCGCTCAATCCGCTAAATTCGATATGGTACTTGAACTCGTTGGTCTCAGTATTCAATGTGGCGGTCAGAGTTCCAGTGCCGGCGCTATCGGTTGCCGGCACTTCCGTCGAACCTTTCAAGTCGGCCTTCAATGTGACCGTGGCGGCGTGCGCTGCGATCGATAAAGACGCCAGAACGAGCGCTGCGAAGATCGTACGGGGAAGACGATTCACGATTCTCAATTCATTTCTCCTCTTGTTGGTTGGCTAACATGGTTGTCATGGGACGGGCACCTTGGTGCCAGGCAACAATAAGATTCATTCCGGTATCGAAGTGACCGCCGGGTGGTCTTTGCTTGGTGGCGGCGGCAGCGGAGCCAGCTTCTCATACCCGCGCTGTCCGTCCGGACCGATGACGCCTGGCCCGGGTAGTAAGTGGGGGAGATCGACGTTATCCTCAGGGCAGGAGTATTCGCGAACCTCATCGCCGGGTTTACCTAGAAGCCAAGTCCGTTGATAATGAATCGGCTCCGTGTAGTACTTCGGGTCCGTTACCACCATCTCCACGTGAATATGCCCGATGTCGGGACGCGTCCATCGTTCCACAACATGCTGCTGATCGCTGTGAGGATCGCCGTTTTCATCCGCCCACGTTCTCTGGTCCTTGAACGCAATCGAGTCAATCACGAATGTGTCGCCGTCCCATGCTCCAATCTCTTCGCCAAAGAACGATGGGTCGGGATCGTCGGAATGCTTCTGCCCATCGAAAGGCACCAACCGATAGGTCGTGTACCAATACAGGAAGACCGCATGGTCAGCGCCTTGGAGCAGTTGGAAAGGCAGCCCGCTGGCGTTGTGCCGCGGCAATCCCCCCACGATGCAGAGCGCTTCTGGATCGATCGTGTGCTCCACGTTATACTTGTGCGCTGCCTCACCTTCGGCAGTAAAAGGCAGCTTGTAACCAGGCAGATCTTTCCCAAGATTCCCAACTGGCTTGTCTTTCGGAGCATGACTTGGGATCCAATATCCCGAAAGATCCGGATGACCTGCCAGCCGAGGAGCCGGACCCTTCGGAAGGTCCGCCTCATTGCGGGAGAACGGCGAGTTTGCCCTCCCTGTGGTATCGGCATCTTTCTTAGCGGGCGCCTGAGCAACCAGCGAGTCGGAAACGGCCAGTGAAAACAAAACTCCCAAGGCACAGCCTCGTACAAGCAATCGAGTCTTCAAAGAAGGCCTCCCTCAAAGTGGACCGAATGGTGAAGCAGGATGGCGACAGAAGCTGAGAATGCTCCTACGCGCTTTTGATGTATTAGTGAATGCCAGGCTGCGGGGAAGCAGCAACTGCACGGCCGGAACTCGCGCGCACTCAGCCCTGGAGGCGAATGCAACAACAGCGCGAACAAAGGAGGGAGCCAAAGCGTGCCATTCGCTTACCGTAGCGGAGGTTTACCCGCATTGTCAAGAATCGATGGATAGCATCCCGCGATATGTCTATCTTGGAATTCACTTACCACCGCCCGCATTTTTCGGCTCGGGGATACGGGAGCGAGGCTGTGCCTTCAGGCTTTCTTCGTCTGGGGAGTAGCAAGGCTTGACGGTGCAAGGCCGCTCATTCGTCTTTGTGGTTCCCAGGTAATTGCGATTGAAATCGGCGGCTCCGGGCACGAGGTAGAAAGTGACATCTTGACCTTGGATAGATTCATCGGTCGTGGACAGGATTCGAGATGGATCAATCCCATACCACCGCGTCAGGTACCACTTTGCGTTGAGCGACCTGTATGCAGCCAGGTCTTCCCAGCGAACGTCAAGACCAGTTGCGTCCTCCGTCTCCCGCATGTGGCCATTTTCATCCGCCCCATGGTCCTTTACAGTATCGGCAACACCCACGAGCACTAATTTCACCTCTGGCTTTTCCCGCAATCTTTTCACGGCTTCCTTGATGCACGAGAGGGCGCTATCTTCCACGCGTGCGGGACGCTTTGCATCTTTGTCGAACCGGATGGAGCAGACCTTCTCGACCTCGGACGGTAGCGACTGAGCCTGTCCTCTCCCAATGACAGAAGCGGCAAAAAGAAAACAGAAGGTAAAGCACGCAGGTGTTAAGACGGAAGCGGAAACTTTCGATGAGCTTATCAACGATAACTCCAGAATGGCAAAGTGACTTGAGGTGAGAGCTGTTGCTGCGAATCGCACAAAAGAACGTGCGCAGAAACTTCGTCTGATCTGGATGAGGAGGTCCACAGAGACCCGGACGCTATCGCGATGGGCTCTCTGGCTAACGTCGCGTTTCTCTGAGGAAGCTGAAGTGCGGAAAGCGCGCGCCCTCACCCGCAAAATGGCACTACGAGCGGATACGACAACAGTGCCAACGATCCGGAGCGCGCCTTTTCAGCATAGGGCGAGATTTTCATAACGCCGTCGCCCTGTCAAGAAGGATGTTCTGAAGCGCCTCTCTTGACAATGGACTGGGGTTCGCGTAAACAAAGGCCATGCGGTCTGTTACGACCATTCGCTGTTGTCGTTGTTGCCCATTCCTTTGAGTGAGCCGGCAATCTGCGCGTACAGGCCTGTGCATGGAATCCTCGCGGTACCCCTGGTGCCGCACCTTAAACATTCCATCATCCGCGACGTCAGAAGCCCGCTCCGCGTTTCGGAGTGGGCTCTTTGCATTTCCTTAAATTCCCTGTCACGACCTGGAAAGGATGCTTTATGAAGTCAAGATTCACTCTCGCACTTGGGTTGCTCGCCTGCCTCGGCGCGGCGCCTGCCGCATTTGCTCATCACTCCTTTGCCGCAGAGTTCGACGGCAGCAAACCGACACGTCTGGTCGGCAAAATCACTCGCGTCGAATGGACCAATCCGCACTCGTACTTCTATGTCGATGTGGTCGACTCAAAGGGACAGGTGACTAACTGGGGATGCGAAGGCGCTGGCCCTGGTGCGCTCAGCCGCCGGGGATGGAAGAAAGGCGACTTAAAGATTGGCGATACCATCGTCGTCGATGGCTACCGAGCCAAAGATGGCTCGCACCTCGTGGACGCGCGCAGGGTCACGTTCCCTGATGGGCGCACGGTGTATGGCGGCAGCCCCGGAGATGGCGGACCGGGCGACAATGGAACAGATCAGGGCGCGCCTCCAACTGCACCGGCCAAGTGAACCTCTTCGCGCCCCAGTCTCTTCGCGCCTAGGTCTCTTCGCGCCTAGGTCTCTTCGCATTTGGAGCGGCGCAGCATTCCCTGCAACGCCGCTGTTCCTCTTGACTGGAAACATTCCGCATGCCCTTGCTGCAACATCTCTGCCAACTGCTCAACGACTCAAGCTTTGGCACCATGATTCGCGAATCCGACTATGCCTACAGCATTATCGAGTCCATGCACGTTCTCGCAATCACACTCGTTGTCGGGACGATAGCGATTCTTGACCTTCGCATGCTGGGAGTTGTCCTGCGCCCCATTGCTGTCACCCGCATTGCTCGGGCCGTCCTTCCGCTCACATGGTCAGGTTTCGCTATCAGCTTCCTCAGCGGCTTCCTGCTCTTCTGGGCGGAATCAGCAAAGATGTACACCAATCCGTCCTTCCGGGCAAAGCTCATCCTGCTCGCGCTGGTTGGTTTGAATCCACTGATCTTTCACACTACCGTCTATCGCCGCGTTCATGAGTGGGAGACCGAGCACGTGGCCCCGTGGCGCGCCCGCACTGCAGCCATTGCATCGCTCACGCTTTGGGGCGGCATCATCATCGCCGGCCGCGCAATCGCCTATTTCTGACTCGCTCGAAAGGGGACGCTTTAAACCTTGCTGCACTCTTGGTTCATCGCACTCGGAAACTCAGCCCTGGGCCATGCCATGCAAACCTCCAAGTGGGGTTTTGCCTTGGTCGAAATGGTGCACTTGATCGCTCTTGCTCTGCTGGGCGGAGCCGTACTCATCGTCGATCTGCGCCTGCTGGGCCTCATTCTCAAAGGTCAATCCGCGCGCTTGATCGGCCGCGATCTCAGTCGCATCCTCATTGGCAGTCTCGTCGTCATGATTCTTACAGGCATCGCGCTGTTATCCGAGGAGGCAGGCAAGTGCTACTTCAGTCCCGCCTTTCGTTGGAAGATGGCGCTCCTCGCTGTCGCGGTGCTCTTTTATTTCACAATGCACCGCAAGGCTCTACTGCGGACGGATCATGGAAGGCCGACACCGTGGGCGCGAACAACTGCGCTTATCTCGTTGACCCTTTGGCTTGGAGTCGGAATTGCGGGCCGCGCTATTGGACTCCTTTGAGAATTGCGCGGGCGCACTTCAGCCCGTGGTCATCGTTCATCTCGCGGCCGAATCTTGACACGCAAGACCACACATGATAACTACTCAAGTATGAGTTACACTCGGCAAGCTTACGGCGCAATGCCTGCAGGTTTCAGTCTTGCAGAGAACTCGTGTTGTCCCTCCCTGGCGTAAATCACCGACATTCACCGCTGTAGCCCTTGACCAATGAGGGCATCCGACCGCTTTGAAATTCTGCGGCCGCTCTTTGCGAGAAGAGGCTGCTCCGTAATCTGTTTCAGTCAGCCAGTATTCATCCGAACCTGACTTCTCCGACATAAACGTCCAGCTCCTTTGGACAAGTTGTCGGTTTCAGGATTACGGCCTATGGATCTACCCCTCGGAGATTTTCATGCCTATCCTCAATGGCCACAATGGCCTAAGTATTACGCGCCGGAAGTTCTTGCGTTCCGGCGCTCTCACCGCCGCCGTAGTCCCCGCTGTTTCATCTTTTGGTCTGGCCGCCGCAAGCGCGGACACTCCAGCCCAGCATGCGTTTGAACCGAACCCGGATTTTCTGGAGTCCGTAAAAAGCACAGCCCAATGGATTGAAAGCGCGCAGAAGCAGGACGCGCGCGGTGTCTATTGGCTTCCTGAACCCGACCACCCGGAGAGACCAACCACGGTCTCCGCTGCGAACGCAATCTACAGCGGCAGCGCAGGGACGGTTCTCTTTTTCATTCAACTTGCGAGCGCTACCGGAGAATCGCGACACCTCGACACCGCATCCCTGGGAGCGGATTACCTCGTTGCAACCTGGCGGGATCTGGTCGACAAGCCTGCCGAAGGCCTGCTATCCGGTCCAGGCCTGAACCTGTCATTTTACGGGGGACTTTCTGGCATTGCCTTTGTCCTGAATGAGGCCGGAAAGGCAACGAAGAATGCAAAATACCGGGACGCGGCAAGAGCAGCGACGGAATATATTGTGCAGGCTGCAAAACCTACCGGCGCAGGTGTTGCGTGGTCGGGGGCGCCGGGAATTGCGGCAGACGGCAGCATCGTACTCTATTTGCTCTACGCCGCCCGCGAGTTCGAAAACGACCAGTATCGCGATATTGCGCAGCGCGCAGGCGACCGCATTCTCGAACTCGGCGTCAATGAGCGGAAAGATGGATTTAGCTGGCGCGGTTTCCCCGCCTTTCCAGGTCTGCCCAAGGACGCATACTTTCCTAATTTTGAAGGTGGGACCGCCGGCGTTGCTTACGTCCTTGCGCGGCTCTACAGCGAGACAAACAAGAACAAGTATCTGTTTGCCGCGCGCAAAGGAGCATTGCACTTGCAGAGCATCGCCACGGTGAAGGGCAATGCCGCGCTCATCCCGTACCGGTTTCCCGATCTTCCAGACCTCTACTATCTCGGCTTCTGCCACGGACCTGCGGGGACCGCACGCACCTTCTTCGAGTTGCACAGGATCACGCGCGAGCCGGAGCACCAGGTCTGGACTGAACGCCTTGCGCAAGGGGTCGCGCAGAGCGGCATCCCGGAAAACCTGACTCCCGGCTACTGGAACGTGGTCTGCCAGTGCTGTGGGTCGGCTGCCGTCATTGATCTATTCGTGGGATTGTGGGCATCGACCGGCCGGCCCGACTACCTTGCCTTCGCCCAACGTGTGGCGCGGCAATTGGTAAGCCGGGAAACGAACCTGGACGGCAAAGGCAATCGCTGGTACCAGGCATGGACACGCGTGAAGCCATGGGATGTGAGCGCGGAAACAGGATATTCCATTGGGGCCTCTGGCGTGGGCGCCGCACTTCTCCATGTGCATCTTGCGGAACAAGGGAAATATAACGCAATTCTGCTACCGGACAATCCATTCGCCAGCACACGGCAGACATAGTTCCTTCAGATACGGAGACCGCGTTTGGATGATTTATTCGCTGGGCGCGCTCTTCATCAAGATCAAACGCAATCGGCAAACACTCAACTTCACTCCGAAAGGACTTTTCGCATGAGACTTCTTCCCCGCAGTATCGCCGGACTCGCGGTCCTTATCCTCGGCGCCGGCTCCGCGCTTGGCGCCAATTCCGTCAACGGCCGCTACGATGCCTCCATCAATCTGAACGGGACGATCATTCCCTTTTGTCTTGACATTTCCGGCGAGGGACACGCGCTCACAGGCACGCTCTACAACGGCGGCGACAAGGAAACCACTACCGATGCCGCGTTCGCGGACGGCGCCGTCACGCTGAACTTTGAGCACTATCTAACCAAGATTGTTGCCACACCGATAGATGGCAAACTCGAAGGCAAGGTACTCGGCCGTTTCGAGCGCGACACCTATATCTCCGCGGTTCCCTTCGTGGCAGGGCCCCATGTCGAGCCCGCCACGGTTCAAGGGACCGTTCCCAACATCGGCGGAGTATGGGAGATTGAGTATGACAGCGCCAAGGGCGAGAAGGCATGGCGCCTCATCGTAAAGCAGACCGGCCCCGATGTCTCCGCATCCATCCTGCGCATCGATGGCGATACCGGCGCCCTCGACGGCCGCTACTCCGATGGCAAGTTTGTGCTCAGCCACTTTGATGGATCGCGACCGCTGGTTGCGGAAGTGACTCCCCAGCCCGACGGTACGCTTCAACTCCAATTGAAAGGCGCTTACACGCCCGACAACAAGTTGACCGCCTATCGCCCTGATGCTGCGCGCGCCAAGGGCCTGCCCGAGCCGGACGATTTCGTGAAGCATACCACCGTCCGCGATCCCAACGAAGTCTTCGCGTTCAAATTCCCTGACGTGAATGGCAACGTAGTTTCGAATGAAGATCCCAAATTCAAGGGGAAGGTGGTCCTGGCAATCGTAACCGGAACCTGGTGCCCGAACTGCCACGATGAGGCCCAGTATCTCGTCCAGCTCTACAAGAAATACCACGACCAGGGGCTGGAAATTGTAGCCCTCGACTTTGAAGAGCCTGAGCAGCAGGACACGTTGAGCCGCGAGAAGGCCTTCGTTCAGCACTACGGGGTACCGTACACCTACCTCATCGCTGGAGCACCTAGCGAGATGTGGGAGAAGGTACCGCAGGCCGTCAACCTAAACACCTGGCCCGCCACGCTGTTCATTGGCCGCGACGGCCGAGTCAAGCTGATCCACTCAGGATTCGCCGCGCCCGCCAGCGGAGAATTCAATCGGCAACTGCAACAGGAATTCACCGCTACGATTGAAACCCTGCTCGCGGGCAAGGATGCTCCCCAACTTGCTTCGGCTGCCGTTGCTGCTAACAACAATGCAGCCTCCGCGCCAAAGTACTGATGTCGATCAATCCAATACCGGTGGCTCGCCGCAGCACGGCGAGCCTCCGTTTGTCTGCCTTTGTCCCATCTCGCGCATGAAACCAACACCGGCACAGGGGTTCAACGCGCATCGAAATGAGGTTTGATTTATGAGAACAGCGTGGTTGAATGCGGTGGCTCTGATTGCGGTTGCCGTTGCGGTCACGCTTGTGGCCGTCAAAAACCTCCCTGGAGATTCCTCCCGCCAGATCCTGAACGTCTCCTATGACCCGACTCGGGAACTGTTCCAGGATCTAAATCCGCAGTTCACCGGGCAGTATTTCAAGGACACGGGAAACAAGTTGACGATTAAGCAGTCCCACGGAGGCTCGTCGCGTCAGGTGCGGGCCGTGGTGGAAGGTGCCCCTGCCGATGTGGTTACCCTGGCACTGCCATCCGACGTTGATGCATTGTGCAAGGCCGGACTAATCGCAGACGGCTGGAATAAACGGCTTCCGAACAATGCACAGCCATATACCTCAACGATTGTGTTTGTTGTTCGAAAAGGCAATCCCAGGCGCATCAGGGATTGGCGTGACCTGATTGCTCGCGACGTCTCCGTCATCACGCCCGACCCAAGGACCTCTGGCAATGGAAAGCTTAGCCTGCTGGCGGCGTGGGGCTCTGTCGTATATCGAGGAGGTACAGATGCAGATGCGCTCAGCTTTCTTAAGCAGCTTTACCAGCATGTACCCGTACTCGGCACAGGAGCCCGCGACGCCACGAACACCTTTACGCAAGAAAAACTGGGCGATGTGCAACTGACCTGGGAGAACGAAGCGCAGTTGGAGACCTCCGAGTACAAGGGTGATCTCGAAATTGTCTACCCGGCGGTTAGCATCCGCGCAGAGCCAAGTGTGGCCTGGGTCGACTCGAACGTCGCGCAACATCATACGGAAGCCTATGCAAAGGCATATCTCGAGTACCTATTCACCGATCGGGCGCAGGAGACCATCGCCAGGCATGGGTACCGGCCCATCAATGCGGCCGTACTTAAGCGGCACGCCGACGAGTTTCCCACTGTCGAACTGTTTCCCATCACCCTGATTGCTCAAGACTGGGAGGATGCGCAGAAGAGATTCTTCGACGAGAACGGAATCTACGACAAGATCCGCGTTGCGAGCGCAAAACAGGACCGCGAACCGATTCGCTGAGCGACCGAGACACCGGGACAAATCGAAGCCTTCCAGGAATGGATAGGCCAAGGGCAAGGTATACATTAATGAAGCTTGACTACTCGCTCGAACACGCGCGCAAGGATCTCCTGGCCGGCGTGACTGTAGCTGCGATTTCTTTGCCGCAGGCCATGGCCTATGCTCTCATCGCCGGAATCGATCCGCGCTTCGGGTTATATTCGGCGATTGTTGTCACGCTGGTGGCATCTTTATTCGGTTCCTCCTCGCACCTGATCAACGGACCCACAAACGCCATCTCTCTTGTCGTCTTCAGTGCGCTTGCATTTTTTGATCCCGACGCCAGATTCGATGCATGTCAGGCCGCGTTTCTATTGGGTATCATGGTCGGAACCATCCAAATCCTGATTGCGGTCTTCAAGCTGGGCGACCTGACCCGCTTCATCTCCGAATCCGTCGTCATCGGCTTCATGGCTGGAGCCGGCGCGCTTGTTGGGCTCGGACAACTTGGAAACCTGACCGGGCTTCGCGACCGCGGCAACGGTGAGATGCATGTGCTCCATCGGCTGTGGCTCACGCTTACTGGCGGAGCTGTGAATGCCCGAGCGCTCGGTATTGGATTGTTCGCGATTGCTTTGGTCATTGTCCTCAGAAAACTGGCCCGAAGATATCGCCTGCCGCAAATCGACATGCTGGTCGCCCTGATTGTGTCTGCCGTGGTTGCAGCCCGCCTCGGCTGGACCATTCCCGGCGCGGATGGCAAATCGTTGATCTCGGTCGTGGGCAGCATTCCGCGCAGTCTTCCCCTCCCACAGGTTCCCCAGATTCGATTCTGGTGGGTCAAGCAGCTCTCGGGAAGCGCCGTGGCCATCGCGTTTCTGGGGTTGTTGGAAGCGCTTGCGATTGCAAAGTCCATCGCTGCTTACACGCGCCAGGAACTGGATTACAACCGGCAATGCTTGGCGGAAGGTTTGGCCAACCTCACAGGCGGATTCTTTCAGTGCCTGCCAGGGTCCGGTTCGCTCACGCGATCGGCCATCAACTATCAGGCCGGAGCGGTGACTCGCTTCTCTGGAGTGTTTGCGTCCGCAACGGTGGCTCTCGTAGTCGTTGCCTTTGCGCCCTATGCGCGCTACATCCCGAAATCCGCGCTGGCCGGTCTGCTTCTGGTGATTGCCGCCAGGCTGATCGACTGGAAGCGTTTGAGTTATGCCGTGCGCGCATCGCGGTACGATGCTGGTCTGGTGTTCATTACCGCCTTCTCTGCGGTGTTTATCAGCGTGGAGTTCTCGATTTTGATTGGCGTGGCGCTTTCATTCCTGTTGTTTGTTCCACGCGCCGCACTGCTGCGTTGGACCGAACTCATCGTCAGCCAAGAACGCATCGTGCGGGAGCGTGTTCCAGAGGATGCCCCCTGCCAATCGATGTTGCTTTTCGATCTGGAAGGCGAGCTCTTCTTTGGCGCAGCGCCAGAGCTGGATCGATTTCTTGCCGAACTCAAGCGCCGCGCCATGGCGGAAGGGATCGGCTTTGTTGTTCTGCGCTTGAAGCGCACGCGCAACCCCGACATGGTTGCCCTGGAACACATCGACCACTTCCTGCATGAGATGAGGGCCGAGGGCAAGGCGGTCCTGTTGTGCGGGGTTCGTGGTGACCTGGCCCGCGCCATGAAGAATCTGAGATTCAATGACTGGTTTCCCGTCGAGCAGATCTACCGCGAAGAGGATGAGAAGTTTTCAGCGACGCTCAGGGCGGTCCGGCGTGTGCATGAGTTGCTGGGTGAGAACGACTGCCCCCATTGCGGACAAAACGGAACTGCGGCTGCGGATAGGCAGCCGCAGTATTACCTTGTCTGAATCATGGCTCTGCCATGCGACATGACGCTCAATCCCTCGTTCTATTGCGGCCCGAGATGGAGGCTCGAAATATCTTCGAGATAAATGCCGGTTGTGTGCGATCCGGGAGTGGAATCGCGGGTTGAAGTAAAGATGAGCCAATGGCCGTCCGGCGAGATCGACGGGTAGCCGTCGAATGCCTCGTTATACGTGAGGCGCACCTGTTTATCGCTGTTCAGGTCGCCGAGAAATATCTCGTAGTTATGTGGCGGAAGTACCTTGACAAAGACATAGTGGTGACCGTCGGGCGCGGGAAATGGAGACCAGTTGGTGCCATCGTCGTGGGTAAGCTGCTTTAGCCCCGAGCCGTCCGCCTGGATGGTGTAGAGGGTCATGGGAAGGCCCTTCTTGTTGGCCTTCGCATCTTCCGAGCGCCACGCACGAAAGATGATGGTCTTGCCGTCTCGAAAGAGAAACGACCCACCCGGCTCCCAACCGTCGAGGTGGGTAATCTGCACCGGATTCGAGCCGTCAATGTCGGACTTCCATAGTTCCATCTTGCCGGAGCGCTGGCTGCCGAAGAGTATCCACTTGCCATTGGGAGCAACGGAGACTTCGGCGTCGTAGACGTTATTGTTAGTCAGGCGCTTAACGTCGCTGCCGTCAAGATTCGACGTGTAAAGCTCCGCTCCCTGCGGATAGTCACTCGGATTCGAGTAATTGGACGTGGCCAGCTCGGGATGATCTTTGGTAGAGGTCCAGATGATGCGTTTACCGTCGGGGAAGTAGAAGGAGCAGGCGTCGTCTCCCTTGTCGTTGATGCGGCGGATGTCGGTGCCGTCGATGGCGAGGGTGTACACGTGATAGCTGGTGTCACCGTCGCGCTTGGCGTTGCCGATAATATGCGTGCCATCCGGGGAAAAATAGAATTCCGCCCCCGGGCCAAGGTTGGGAATTCGGTGCACAGGCAGTTCCTGTCCTTCCGCGGCGGCAGGAGGAACAGATGCCGCTGGCGTCTGGGCTGAGCTTAGGCCGGCCACAAGAAGAATCATTGCAGAGGCGGCAGAGAGCAAGCGTCCGTGCTGAAGAACCGCCTCTTGCCGGCGAAACATCGTTGCCGTATTCATTCCTTTATTTCCTTTCGTATCTGGGTTAGGGCCCTGGAAACCATCGAGAGTTTCAGATCTCTTAGAAGATCAGCTTAAGTGCGAGTTGAGCGTTGAAGGGTTCTCCGGGTCCGATGCCGGGAAGCCCGAACTGCTCGCCGTTGGTTGAGGTGATGGGTAGCGTGAAGTTGACACCCGGCCCTGCTGGAATAAGCAGGCTAGCACCAAGGAAAGTTGGATTTCCGAGGTTGACTCGGTTGAAGACATTGAAGAGTTCCGCACGAAATTGTGCGCGGACCCGCTCGGATATCCGCGTCGTCTTTACCACAGAAAGATCTACGTCGCGAAAGTCGGGACCGTAGAGCTGGTTGCGGCGGAAGGTTCCGAAGCTGCCTGGATTCGGGAATGCGAAGGCATAGGGGTTGAACCAGTAGACGCCGCTGCTGGTAGCCTGGTGCGAGGTGCCTGCGTATGGATTGCCGATGAGGTCGGGGCGATCGAGGTTCTCGCCGGTGCCGCTCCAGTCCCCGATTGCGTCGAGAGAAAACGGCAGGCCGCTGCGGAACGCGAAAGTGGAATTCGCGGTCCAGCCATTCGTAAGCCATCTGGGGCCGCGTTCACCGCTCGGCACTTCATATTGAAAAAACGCGGTGAAGTTATGACGCGTGTCGAAGTCGCTGTTGCCATAGTCGCCGTCCGGGTTTGTGCTGTCCTGCGGCGCTCCGCCAAAACTTGAGACATCGAGAGTGTGAGCCCAGGTGTAGTGAAATTGCGAAACGATCCCGTGCCACGCGGAGACGCGCAGTGAAGTCTGCAAGGAGTTGTAATTCGAGTCGGCCCTGGTCTGCAACTCGTCGATGACTCCGTAGTTGGGGAACTTGGAGTAGTAGGGCCGCGTGGTGTTATTGCCGTTGGCGTCGAATGCAGCGGGATTGAAGTCGCTGCCCAGGGCAGCCTGGTTCAGGTCGATCAACTGGAGCAGGTGGCGGCTTTGGCTGCCAACATAGCCCAGTTCAAAGACAGCGGAGTGCCCGATCGCCTGCTGAATATTCAAGCTGAAATTATAGGTGTAGGGTGTGTGAAAGTGCTGGCTCACGGAGTAGATGTTGGCGAAGCCGCCTGCGCTGGCCTGGGCAAAAATGGGAGATCCGTCCGATGGCAGAAGAGTTCCGGGCTGCAACGACACGGAGATTGCAGGATTGATACCGATCGGATTCTCTTCCAAGCCGTTGGGCCCGCCGTTATACACAAAGCTGTTCCCGAGGAACGGGGAGACGTTCACCGTGTCGAAGTAAACTCCGAAGGCTCCGCGAATCGCCAGGCCGCCATTCGCATAAGGCTGATAAGCGAAGCCGCCGCGCGGCCCGAGATTTGTCCAGTCACGCGGATAAAGAGACTTCAATCCTGAACCCACGAGGACGAGCCCCTGGTCGGGCAGGAATGTGGACAGGTCCTGTTTGCCGTCATGCACTGGGCTGGTTGAGTCATAACGCAAACCGAGATTGAGATTCAGCCTGGAGCTGACCTGCCAGTTGTCGTGCGCGAAAAGCGAGAAGCTGTCTTCGAACACCTTTCTGACGGGATCTCCCTGAACAATGCCGGCGGAGTAGACCTCCCCCTCAAGGAAGTCGGCGAGCGCTGCCACGTTGCCGTCGGTGACCAGGGGAGACTGAGACCATGGATCGGAGGTCAGTTCCTGGTAATTGAAAGTGCCACGCTGGCCAGTGTGATAGTCGGCATAGACCTGGCCGCGTCGGAACTCTCCGCCGAGGCGGAACTGATGCTTCCCGACAACGTAAGAAAGCGCTTCTGTAATGTGCGCAGTTATATCCTCGCGCCCCAAGGTAGGGGTGACTCCGATGGGGTCGAAGCTGCCAATGGTGATATCCGGCGCGCCGGAGAGCTGGGCCGCTGTTACGCCGGTGTTGAATCCAAGAGAGACGGGATCGTAGCTGTGATCCTGATCGGCAAAGGTCTGGTGGAAGAAGTTGAAGCCGAAGATGGTCTGGCTGGCGAGGCGCGGACTGAGCGTCGCGTTGTAAGCCAGCGCCCAGTTCTCGTCGTGTAAAGGCGCCTGCTCAAAATACGGAGCCAGATAGGAACTGGTGGGAGCGGTCTGGGTTCCATCGCCGACAAACACGCTCAACGAGAGGCGATGGTTCTGGTTGAAGGAGTGATCCAGCTTGACGACTCCATTGTTGCTATAACCGTTCTCGACGCCAGGGTTGAAGTAGTTGTCAGGGGAAGCTGGACCGATGAGGGCGCTGGCGGGCCATAGCGTCTGCAACAGCTTGAGCGAGACAGGGTTCACAGCAATGGGAGCATAGGATCCGTATTTGTTGCCGGGATTGTTCAGAAGATCGATGGCTGCTGCCTGGTAGGCCAGCGAGGGCTCGGTAACCTGCTCGGGAAGACCGATGACAAAACTCTGCCGCTCGAAACTGGCCTCGAAGAATGTTTTGTCGTGGTGGATGGGACCGCCGACAGAGGCTCCATACTGCTGGTTGCGGATCTTCTGCTTGTCTGAGCCGGGCTGCGCAAACGGAGAGGTCGCGGCCAGGGCTTCATTGCGGTTGTAGTAGTAAACCGCGCCATGAAACTGATTGGTTCCCGATTTCAAGAGCAGGTTAGCCACGCCGCCTGGATTGCGGCCAGCCTCCGCACTGCCTTGCGTCACAAGCGAAAACTCTTCGACAGAGTCCAGGGGCAGCAGCACTCCCGGCACGCCATAAACGCCACCCTGATTGACGGCGGAGGTGTTGTTCCAGGGGTCGTTGTTGTCGGCGCCTTCGATCTGCCAGTTGATTTGCGATGCCTGGGTGCCGTTGATGGCGCCGAGAAATCCCACTGTGTAGCCGGAGTAGCCGGGGCTGAGGGCGAGCAGTTGCGTAAAGTCGCGTCCGTTGAGCGGAGTTCCCTCCACCGTGGCCGAGTCCAGCACGTTCGCTTCGATGGTAGTGCTGGTTTCGACTGTCAGAGAATTTGCTGTGGTCACGACCGCGGTTTGGACGGTGGCAATCTGCAAACGAATGGGCAAGCTGTAAACGGTGCCAGCGTTCACGGGCACTCTCTCGTTTACGGAGTCAGCAAAACCGTCCTTGTGGATTTTGACAGTGTAGGCTCCTATCGGTAGATCGTCGAAGGCAAATTCGCCGCTACTGGAAGAGACCGTAGCGTATTCGAGGCCGGTGGCGCTATTTGTTGTGAAGGCACTTGCCCCCGCAACATAAGCGCCTGATGGGTCAGCGGTGGTGCCATGAATGGATCCGCGAAACGTTTGAGCAGTTACGGGTGATGCAGCGAGAGAAACGACCAGGAGCAGAGCGGCAAAAACAATCCTGGCATGAGATAGAAAGCGGAGAAGAACGTTCATTTTCATACTCTCCTTGAGAGTTCGGATGAAGAAAGGCCTCAAAATGCAGCTGTAAAACAGAACGGCCCACGATTGGAATCGTGGGCCGCCTGAAAGCTCGAAGAGTGCTGGACTGGCTAAGTGGTGCTATTGAACCTCACCGCCTTGCCGAAAGCACGCGCGAACCCGCGGCCTCGACAACAGATGGCGATATTGAAAATGGTTTGAAACATGACTGTATTCTCTGCACTATAGCGCGGTATTTGTCCGGATGCAACCCAAGTCTTGACTGCCTGAGTAAGTTCTACGGTTGAAGCAGGCGCGGGTGCGCTTGCGACGCGCCGTCGCGTTGCGGTGCGTAAACCACTTCCAACAGCGCTCACTTTCTCTGCTCCAGGGTAACCTTGACCTTGAGCGGCCTGCCGTCACGGAGCACAGTTACGTCCACCACGTCGCCAACCTTGCTGCCACGGAGCGCGGCGGTAAAGTCATAAAGGTTCTTGATAGTTTGGTCCCCGAATTGGATCATGGTATCGCCTCCCTTGAGGCCTGCCTTGGCTGCGGGCGAACCGGGACGAACATCGGAGAAGCGGACGCCAGTCTCAACCTGGCCAAAGTCAGGAATGGAACCAAAGTACGGCCCATATCCAGAGCCGCTGCCGGAACCTGTGCCAGTGGGGTGCGATTCAACAACAGTTACAAACGCCGGCTTTGCAGGCAACTCATCGATTTGAACGCCTGTGTCGGCGACGAGGTCGACCACATGCACAGCCGATTTGGGATCGATTTTGTCCCATGTGTCTGAGGGCTTGTGGTAGTCCGAATGCAACCCAGAGAAGAAGAACAGAACCGGAACCTGCTTAACCACAAAAGACGTATGATCGCTCGATGAATAGCCGCTTTCGGAGTACTCCGCCTTCAGACCGGATCTCGCGACACCGGATTCGAGAATCGACCGGAAATTCGCAGCAGTTCCCACACCGCCGATGTAAATGGTGTCCTTGGCGACGCGACCGATCATGTCCATGTTGATCATGGCCTCGGCTTTGTCGAGCGGAAGTGTCGGCTGGCGCACCCAGGCTGCGGAGCCCAGCAGGCCAAGCTCTTCGCCGGCGTAGGACGAGAAGAGAATTCCCCGCGGCAACTGCCCCTTCAGCGGAGCAAGAATGCGAGCGAGTTCAAGCAGACCAGCCGTGCCGGAGGCATTGTCGTCGGCGCCGGGATGAAACTGGCCGATGAGCGAAGGGGCAAGCGAGCCGCCATATTCTCCGCGGCCTAGGTGGTCGTAGTGCGCGCCGAGGATGATGTATTCGTCGCTCTTGCCGGGCAGGTAGGCGAGAACATTGCTGACCGTGGCGTGCTTCTTTTTGATTGCGGTATCGAGCGTAGCGTGGAGTGAATCAGGAAAGGCAAACGATGCCGAATCGCCGGATTCGTCGATCTTGCTTTGCAGCGCTTCCAGTTCTTTGCCTGCGTCCTTGAACCATTCGGCGGCAACATCGTTCTTGACTTCGACGATGGGGACGCCGATATCTTGTTGACCGCCGTCCCCTCCGAAGTGCGGCAGAATGTCTTCTTCGCCCTTACCCAGTTTTCCGTTCACAACAACTACAGCGACCGCACCGTGCTTGCGCGCAAGGATGGCTTTGCCGATCAGGTCTCCGTGCGAAGAAGGCTCACCTTTGGGTGCATGGGCGGTGGCGAATGCCGGCTCCTTGCGCAGAAGGACGACGATCTTGCCCTTCACATCGAGGCCTTTGTAGTCGTCGTACTTCCACTCGTCGGCTGTGATTCCGTAGCCAGCGAAGACCAGACCGGCATTGGCTTTGCCCGCAGCCGAATAGGCAAACGGAATATAGTCCTCATGCAGCTTCAGACTTTGCTTCGCGCCCGCGACTTCTACCTCAAATCGGTTGCCGGGGGTAAGCTCTGCTCCTGTGACGATGTCGAACGGCTGCAGGAAGCCTTCAGTTCCTTTGGCTTCCAACCCAAGGCTCGCGTAGCGGTGCACAAGAATATCGCGGGCGCGCGTCAATCCCTTGGAACCATCGCCGCGGCCTTCCATATTTGGCGCGGAAAGGGTCTTGATGTCTTCAAGGTACCGGCCGGGATCGGCCGGCGCCAGCGTCTGCGCTGGAAGAATCGTCTGGGACGCAGCAAGAAGGGCTGCAATTGCGATGCATCGGATGAATCCGCGCCTGGCCGTAGCGTTAGGTTGAGGTGTGGAAGCGCTGAACTGATTGATTGAACTTGCTCGTGCCATGACTTGCCATTCCTTTATTGTGACCATGCGAAAACGGCCCACGCTTGTGTGCGTGGGCCGTTGAGAAAAAAGCTGGGATTATGCGAAAGTCTAGCTCTGATCTCTCATCCACGCAGCGGAAGCGCAAACGAACGCCCGCCGGCTTAAAGACGAACTTGTACACAGCCGTCGATGGATCGGAAGAACCATAGCACGCATTAGAACATGAGCGACGCTCGACATTCAAGCCCACCGGGATCAAATGTCCACCGGGATCAAATCAAAATCTCAGTGTTGAATTGATATCCACCGGATCGTTCTGCGGCCGGCCCTTCCAATGCCGGGTGTAGTTTTCCAGAGTGGAGAAGCTGTGTGCCAACATCCGGTCGATGTAGAGTGTGGCGTTCAGATGATCAACCTCGTGCTGGAGAATGCGGGCATACCATCCAGATGCTTCAATGACCTTCGGCTCGCCCTGATGATCGAGGCAACGGACGCGAACCTGCTTCGCTCTCGGAACAAGAGCAGTGAAGCCTGGCAGACTCAAGCATCCTTCATAGAAAGTCTCCGATGATTCGGTGACGAGTTCAAGCACGGGATTCAAGATGACATGAAACGGAACCTCGCTCCGTCCCCGCTCTTTCAGTTCTGTCTCGGTGAGCAGCTTACGGTATTCGATCTTGTCTTCGATCACAGCCAGTTGCAACGGCTCCCCAACTTGCGGCGCGGCCAAGCCAACTCCCGGCGCGTCGCGAAGCGTCTCCCTCATGTAGTCAATTAGGTTCTGTACCGAAGGGCCTAGGATTTGCTCCTTTGATAGCTGTTGCGAGGTTGCTCGCAGGGATGGCTCTCCGACATTCACGATTTTCAAACGCATATCAATCATCCTCAAGCCAAATTTCCGTCCCTGGCCTCGATACGGACTAGCGACTCAGCCGCCGGGCCTTGCTCCGATATCGGGACGCGGGGCTTGTAATTCGCTATTCCGTTTCACTCTTTTACCAAGATCCCGCCAATCCGGTTGGGCGTAACTACCGACCGGAGCCCGATCAGTGCGCAGGGCGCGAACGAGCCCTCGAACCTGCCTGGGATCAATCTTGAGTTTGCGGATGACGCGTGTGAGCGTATTGCGATGCATCCCCAAATCCTCCGCAGCCTTGCCAAGGTGACAGGAATGGCTGATCAGGACCGCCAGAATGTAGCGCTGTTGGAACTGATGAACCGCACTCTCGTAAGGTGTGCTCAAGACGCGCATCTCTGTGACGACTCTGCGTAGCGAGCCATTCACCGAAAGCGCGGGCTGTTCCGGAGTTACTGGAGAGAACGATATCTGAACCGTCCCCGGAAACCGGACATTATTGCGATTTTCCATTGTGTACCGAATCCGTCTGTAGAAGATGAAACAAGAGATTTGCCGCAGTCTGCGCTTCAGGAGCGCTATCGAGATCAATCCATATGTACTCTTTGGGATCTTTGTTGACCATGGTTTGCAGTAACCCTTGTGATTTATGCTCTGCGATCATCCAATTGACTACGACCTGGTAGGTCAGCGCATTCTGGAACCCGAACGCAGTCGTTCTATCGAAGGCATAGGCATAGGTAGAAGTCCATCTCTGGGCCTGCTCGAGCGGCGGGGAAGGGACGTAATCGGCCGCGTCAGTATCGAACCCGAGCAGAACCGGTCGAAGGTTTTCCGGCAGCGCTTGAATTGCGGAAACCGCCAGTGCCGTGGCAGCCTGATGATGGCCATGTGTGGTCAAGCGAGGAAGAACCAGGAAAATATACCTGTAATGCTCTTGCTTCACCAAGGCTGCGATTTTGGCCGTAATGATTGAAGAATTCCATAAGTGGTTCGGGCCTTCTTCTTTGTCAGTTGTAAAGCGCTCGTCTTTCTGTCCAAGAAAGAAGTGCTTCTCGATCCCGAGCACCTTCCCGGCATCGATGGACTCCTTCCTGCGGATTGCGGGAAGCTCTTTGCGGCTTATCGCTTCAGTGGTCAGTGACTTCTTATAGTAGGGTTCAGCCAGAGTGGAATATCGAAAGCCGCCTTCTCCGTTGGTGATGATGAGTTCGTCTACCCTTCCCCCCAGTTGTACTGCCATTCTGTACACGGTTGCAGCGAAGTAATACTCATCGTCCGGGTGCGCGACCACGAGAAGCGTTCTACCCGGTGGCTGCGCAAAAACCCAGCCGGTTGCGAGAAAGGCGCATATGAAAGCGAATTGGACTTTGCGAAATAGCCTCAAATTCATTCGTCGTCTCAACCATTCAGGTAATTCGCCGAGTGGCCAGCTTAGTTGGGTTGACTTTCGCGCACCGGTCTTGCCACTTGGCCCGAGAAGAGATCTGAGCTGGAGAACCTCTTGAATGGTTCCGGCAGTGGCTTGATGAAGTGGACGGCCGAGTCAGGCGTGAAGAGCTGTGACAGTGCCCCAAAAAAGCAAATGCCCGCCGCACCGAGGGTGGCTGGCAGGCTGACTAGAAACAACGCTTGGAGATCGCTTCTAGTTCGTCGTATGCACGTCTTCCTGTTCGCCGGCAGATTTGTCGTGCGAACAACAAAGCGTCTTTAGAGGGACCATCATTCGGTTAAATTAGCTTCAACAGAGTTTCTTGTCAAATCTCACGTTCGAGTGGACCGGCGCACGGACTGAAATGCTTGCCGCGCCTCGGGAGTAACCGGCTCGCAAAGCTCGGGACGATGATCGTGAATTCTCACTTGTGCTCTCTCGACAGGTAATAATGCCGCGCGGCGCTTCTCATTCCTGAAGCGCCCTGGACAACAGATCGACGATGAGGCGTGCTCCCAGTCTGTCCGGATCCAGTGTTGGATCGTAGATGGTTATCTCCATGCCGACGCAGTGTGGCGATTGGACTGCGGACCTCGCGAATGTTAATAGGTCGTCGGGGTTCATGCCTCCCGGATCTGGGCTATCGACAGCAGGCATCCAAACCGGGTCCAGTACGTCAACATCCAGGTGCAGCCAGAAGCTCCGATGTTCAAAGTGCGCCATCGCCATCGTTGCGACATTGTCAGTGCCTTTTAGTTCAACCATCTCAAACGGCAACGCTGTCATCGGCTCGGGCGGCAGTGCGCTCGATTTCGACGATGGTTCCGGCCAGCGATATCCCAACACCACGACATCTTCCGGCCTGACATACGGCGCGAGGTCCTCGATCGATTTGAGCAGATGGGGGACAGTGCCCGTGACCAGCGCCAGGTCCATGCCTGCTGCGCCTCCTGTTTCCGAGCTCTCGGGCGTCAGCAGATCGGTATGGCCGTCAACAAACAGCAAACCGAAGCGTTCTCTTCGGCGCAGAGCCAATGCGCTTCCGAGCAGAATGCTGCAATCTCCTCCGAGCACGATCGGGAAGTAGGCTGCGTCAAGAAGCGTACCAATTCTCTCGGCCAGAGCCAGACTGTAATCGCGAACAGCACTGGCGTTGCGGACTTTGGTTTCTGAATCAATGGAATCCGAATAAGGGGGAGAGACGACCGTCCCGCAGTCTTCAGCTCGCAAGCGCGTCAATAACCCTTGTTCACGCAGAACAGCAGGCATATACCAAACACCGGGCTCCCGGCCAGGTGCGGGCGGTTTCAACCCTAGATTTGAAGGTGCGTCGAGTATGGCTAGGTGTCGATGAGTTCGCATTTCTTTTCTAAAACATTACGCCGCTCGGCGATCTGCCGGGCAGAGGCCGATTCTTGCAGGCCGATCGGCGATTCGTCTCTGACCCGTATTCGAGCGCGTCCGGTAGCCGCCCTGGTCGATGCTCCAACATTGACCCGATTCTTCTGGCTCTGCTAGCATGAGAATGTGGAATTCCTCCAGCTTTATTGTTGTCGCTGCGACCAACCTCTCGTTGGGTGAGCGCGACATTTTCAGACATTCCTGAAGCGCCTTCTCCAAAGCTCATCCAAAATGCTCATCGTTTGACTGTAGTAGCCGTAGTCAAGCCGGCATCCGTGCCACGGCTTTTCTGCGACGGTCCAGGTTTGGAGAAATCTTATGCAACTCGCAACAGATAAGCGACTTGTGCCCGAGGACGGCGGCACCTTGATCGTAGCAAAGGGCCGATCCGCTACAGGCTCGAAAACGCTCGATGAGCTGGCCAACATTATCGCAGCGTTCGCGTCGTCGGACGGATGGGTGGATCGGGTGCGGCTGCGCACCGAAGGGCGCTGGTATGAGCGGATGTATCATGGCCCGGACTACGACATATGGGTGATCAGCTGGCTGCCAGGGCAATCCACCGGCTTCCACGACCACGGCGGGTCCTCGGGAGCCTTTGTCGTAGCGACCGGGACTCTTGGGGAGCGTCGTCCTGGTGAACAGACCCGCGCGATACATCCGGGCAAGCCGCGCACATTCGGCCCCGCTTACGCGCATGACGTCCGTAACGTCTCCCTCGCGCCGGCCATCAGTATTCACGCATATTCGCCCCCGCTCAACGAAATGAACGAGTACGAGTTGGATGGAAGTCACCTGGTTCCGCGCGAACGCCCGTCTCGGAATGCTGAGACGCTCGATCAGGAATTTCCCGTGCAGGGCCGGAAGCCCGCAGAGCGGACTGGTGCCTTGAGCATTGAACAGATGCTTTCAGCGGCACGTTCCCGACTGCGACGGCTGTCTCCGCGTGAAGTCTTTGAGGCATTGACCAAGACAGAGGCGATACTCGTCGATATTCGACCTGAAGGCCAGCGTGCGTTTGAGGGCAGTATCGCGGGCGCGTTGGTTGTCGAACGTAACGTGCTCGAGTGGCGGTTTGACCCAGTCTCCAGCGCGCGGCTGCCGATCGCAACCGATCATGGCATCCAGGTGATTGTGTTCTGTTCAGAAGGCTTCACCTCGAGCCTGGCCGCCGCGGCTTTACAGGAACTGGGACTCTGGCGCGCGACGGACATGGTTGGTGGATTTGATGCATGGCGCGCAATGGGGCTGCCGATTGTGCAGCCAACCTAGTCGGCGCCGAACTCGAACGTTAGATCTTCCGACTTGAGGGCCTAGAGGAAGTCTGTCGAATCGAACGCCTCGCCCGGCGCAAGCGCGTCGCTGCCGCGAGATCTTCCGTCGAGAATCCGCTCGACGGCTTCGACGACGAGTGGCGCAGTGAAAGCATAGATGTCGCGTCCATGCGCTGTCGCCACGTGTCCTTGCCCTTCTTCCTGCATTCCTCTCGATAATCCATGATTTCGATCGCAAAAACCTCAGCGATCGGAACCTTGGTGAGACTTCCCTTGGTTTTGCCGAAAGAGCGGACCTTCCCTTTGTAGACGGTCTCCTGAATATCCAGAATTCCAGTCTCTTCGAGGAAGCAACGCCAACGCAGTGGGAACAACTCACTGGGCCGAAGAGCATTCGACATATCGAGCTTCATCGGAATCCAGTCCCGAAGACTGCAGCATCTGGACGATTACTTGGACGAGTTTACTTTTCGATTCAATCGCCGCACCTCCAAATCCCGCGGCAAACTGTTTTATCGATTGGCTCAGCAAGCCGTGCAGGTCGGACCTGTTCCGTTTGCAAACTCGATCAAACCACAACCTGTTGTATCGGGTGGCGGTCGAGTAGGCCGGAGGAATTGCACCTCCAGCCTCTCACAGCACCGTGCTTGAACCTCTCGATTCACACGGCTCTTCATGGTGATCGGGTTGTTCTCTCACGAAGGCAACCTCTTTCTGGCGAGATCAAACAGTTCTTCCTGGTTGCCCAGTTGACCAAAATCCCCCATCTAACCATGTCGGCCCCTTGACTCCACGCCCATTACAGGCGCTTCAACGCTACTATGGGCCGATCCGCCATCTCCAGATGCATCGGTATTTCGCATTTCGCCCTTAAGCTTATGGCTTTTCCCTTGGCATCATCTTGAGACTTCCCAGGTTCCATACTCGTGCCTGAATCAGATTCACGACACCTCTACACCGGACACCGCATGGACCATAAGCAGGCTCCTTCCATGCTTATCTCGGGAGTACTTGAAGCCCCCAGTTTTGGTGCCGTCTAAGGTATTTTCGATGCTTAAACGGTGGTTCACTTTTGTTCGTCTCTCCGATCCATACTTGACGGCTAAAACCGCTTTTTGACCGAATCGTTCACTACCTCACAGTCACCGTTCAGCAGCATCCGGCAGTTTGAAGCCAACCCCTGTAGATCGGTTTCGGTGGGCCTACCACCATCACGAATACAACATGGCGCTTACGCGCTTTCCTGGCACACTCAAGAAAATACCCCTAAAAAATGATTTAAAACAAAAGCCCCGGCATGCGGGAAACATGTCGGGGCCTTTGTTCGCTAGTACCGGGACTCAATTGGTTCAGACCGTTCAGCCCTGGATGGAGGCTCATTCTCCGGAGGCGATTCCTCGTGGCTTACCATTTCCAGGTTTTGTTCGAGTGGATTGCGCGCCACCACATGGTGCGTCCACGACGGTTTCTTCATTGAGAGGTGGGTCTTCAAATCGGATTTCTTCCCAAAGATCATGATTGTCTCCAATCGTTCGCTTTGGTCTTGCGTTAGAGGTTTCCGTCTATACCTGGTCGTCTTCGGGTACAGACGAGGGGAGCACCAACTGCCCAGGATTATACGCCGAAACTCCGTCTGCGGTGATATTTGGAGATGCGTGGGATCAAAAGCGCTGGACTGCAAATTCCCTAGTGCTCTGTCCGCAATGTCCATATCAAAAATAAACCTGTCATCCTGAGCGGAGCGTACTTCAGCAGAGTCGAAGGACCTGCTTTTTGGGAGTTTTGACCCGAGAATCCACGCCGAACCAACTCCATAGAACTTCAGAGCTAAGTGTGCGCGTTATACGCAGCCGGTCCCGCTGGAACCAGGGCGCTCTTTTGCCGTCCGTGGATATACCAGCAGCACCAGTTTGTCTGGTGCGCCTCCTTGCCTTCCGGCGCGATCAGGTCGTTATAGGTAATCTTGCCCAGGAGAAAGAGTCGCTCTTCCCAGTTCTCAACGCGCGCAAATTTCTCGTCCGACTCGCAGAACCCGCGCGCATCTTCGCGGCTGAAGGTCTTCAGCGTGGCGCTCTCGCCGGGAAGCAGAATGATCGGCACCAAGCGGGCCTTCGATTCAACCTGGCTGAACTCAGGCACTCCAGGAAGATGTGCCTCATCGGCTGCAAACATTACCTGGTCCACCGACGAAGTGATGGTTGCAGGCGAGCGTCCGCGATTGGTCGCGGTGATGTCGAAGCTGTTGTCGACGCCGCGCGTAGGTTCGGCCGTAACCAGCACCCACGGTCGTTCCGCGTTGACGATAACATGCGCGTGCAGCAACGCAGCCTGCGCTACTTCGGCAGCGGCCGTTGCGGCGGTTGACGCGGCATTTGCGGTGGCCTGAACGGCCACGAGACCATCCTCAACTGCGGCGGTGCTCCGTTCAATCTTCTTCAGCGTGGAGACAGCCACCATGATGCCCGCATACCCCAGAAAAGCGAGCACAATATTTGCTCCCCAGAGGATCTTGTCGTGCAAGGACCACGGTGCGGGAATCGGTGCAGGAAGAGTGACCGTGAAGTGTGGCATCTGGTCTTCGCTGGGAACGCCGTTGCTGTCGGGCCTTAACGGCGCGGGCACACTGGTATCGGGGCGCGCGGAATCTGGACGATTGCTAGCCTGAGCGGAGAGCAATGCAGGCGCGGGCGCCAGCGCCAGAATCATCGCGAAAATTGCCATACCCTTGAACATCATGGCGTCAATGTAACACACGGGGGTTGTTCCGGGACTCGGGCCTCCGGCGCTATCGATCCGGTCTGCCAATACTGCTGGGTG
>Ga0182030_10004864_pt1 | contig 28705 bp, 28 predicted proteins | sample 812S3MmetaG_FD_121299 | JGI IMG/M metagenome (GOLD analysis project Ga0182030, IMG submission 121299) | Permafrost microbial communities from Stordalen Mire, Sweden - 812S3M metaG (Illumina Assembly) | ecosystem: Environmental > Terrestrial > Soil > Wetlands > Permafrost | place: Sweden...
CTTCAGTGGCGCCGCCTTCTCCTGCGTGATCCGCTCGATGTCGCTCAGCGTAAAAAGCCCCCGCAGCCGGTCCTCGTCATCCACCACCAGCAGCTTGTGAATCCCCACATGCTCATTGAAAAATCGGTCCGCCCGTCCTATCGGGTCAGGTTGCAGCTCCCGTTCCAGGATCGTCTGCACGCTCCCGCGCGGCATCATCGCCTCGCTCACCTTCCGCGTAGCATACCGTGGCCGCACCACATGCCCCGGCAGCAGCCCCAGCAGCCGCTCCTGCTCATCCACAATCGGGAACGTGCTAAAGGAAAAATGCCGCTCCTCGATCAGCGCCAGCACATCCCCGATGAATTGGTCCGGCGACACCTTGATCGGTTCCTGGATCAATCCATGCACATGATACTTCACCCGCGTCACCTCCGAGAGCTGCTGCCGCTCCGGCATATTATAATGGATCAGCCCCAGCCCCCCGTTCAGCGCCATCGCAATCGCCATCCGCGATTCCGTCACCGTATCCATATCCGCAGAGATGACTGGAATCTGCAAATGCAGCCGCTCCGCCAGATTCGTTTCCAGACTCGCATCCCGGGGGAGAATCTCCGAGTACTGAGTGGCCAGCGTTACATCGTCATAAGTAAGCGCAACCCCTTGCTGCGCCGGAAAAAAAGTGTCCGCGGACTGATAGAATGCGTCGTCAACTTTGGCGCACGGAGAGATGTCTGCCATAGCCCATCATGCGGAATGCAACGCCCCCCTTGCAAGGTCGAACTTGCCCCAAATCTCGTCATTCCATTAGTCCCATTCGTCCCATTGGCCCCATAGGTCCCATTCCCTACAACCTCCGATACGCCGTCCTCTCATTCAGACTCCCGCACCGCGGACACCTTGGCAGCGTCTCCCCCGACCGATCCTCAAACTCGAACGAACAAATCGCGCACCGCAGCCGGTGCCGCAGCGCCTGCCTTTCGCTTCTCAGCCTCCCGATATTCCAAACAATCCAATTCCCAAATATCAGCGCCAGGAACACCCCAAGGTAAACAAAAACCAGCATCGTCAGCGAAGCCTGGATCATGGCGTACCCTCCGCCGCTCCCGCCGGTTGCGCATAAACCCCCGACCCCCAGTAAAACGTCGCAAACCCCCACCTCAACGCTTCCCCGCCCTCCCGAAACCGCACCCGTTCCAATATCCGCCCCGCGCTCGCATCCAGCCCCTTATCCCCCGACGTCTCCTGGATGAACACATACCGCACCTCCCCCTTGGCCGACACCGCCACCAGGAACCGCGCCGGCTGCAGCAACTCCCCTGCCTCTCCTTCATGCAGCCCATCAAGCCCCGGCATCGCCTCCACCCCTGCATCCCCCAGCGCCCCCGCAAAACTCACCACCGTAGCCGCCGCCGCCACCGCTGCTGCCTCCGCCACGGCTGGCGTCGCCGCCGCATGCGCCGCCGCCATCCGCACCACATCCAGCCCGCTCGCCCCCGCAGGGTAGGGGAGCGGTTCCGGCGATGCCCCCGCCATCACCGGCCGCGCGTGCACAACGCTGTACGACGGGATATACGGATGCGTCATCAACCCTGGCACAGCCGCCTTGCTCGGCTCCGCCGCCAGTGCCGGGTCCTCCGAGTCAATCCACCGCAGGATCGCATCCGCCTCCGGCGTCCCAGGCGTAAGCAGCCCCACCTGCACCGGCGGCGGCCCCACATGCGCCGCCGGCGGATAAATCGTCTGGAAAATATAGAACCCAAACGCATGCACGCATGCCGACAGCACGATGTACCCCAGCAGCGTCCACGGAATGATCCCCGCCTCGAGACTTCGGAAAACCAGCCCCTTCTCCGCTTCCCCGCTCATGACCGCTCGGGCGCCGTCGCCAGCACCACCGGCAGCCCCGCCCGCAGCCCTTCGTTCACCACCCGTATCACCAGCGCATAAGGCGTTGACCGGTCCGCCTTCACAATCAGCGTATGATCCTTCAGATCAGGCGACGACAGCGCCTGCCGGATGTCGCTCAACTCCCACCGCCGGTCCCGAAAATAAATCGCCGGCGCCGCCCCCCCGGTGATCGTCAATATCTGCGGATTCTTCTGCGGCCCCAGCGTCCACGACGAAAACGGCAGGCTGATCGCAATCCCCGGCTGAAGCAAAAACCGCGAGCTCACCGAAAAAAACAGCACCACCAGAAACAGCACATTGATAATCGGGATCAACCCAAAGAGAGCCGGATGAAACTTGACGGTCCGGGTTAACTTCATAAGTCGATTTGGCCGATTTTGGCCTGATGGTTATTGGGAACCCGCCGGCCCGGCGGTTCCCGTCCCCGCGCTTCTATTCAACCGTGCGCGCCACCCGGCGCGGAGTTTTAAAATCGATGATCTGCGCGCTCGAATCCTCCGGGTTCCGTGCCCCGGTAATCAGGCTCACCACCTCGATTCCCCCCCGCTCCATATCCCGCATCAGCGCATTCACCCTCGACGACAAATAACTGTATGCCACAAACGCCGGGATCGCCACCACCAGCCCCGCCGCCGTAGTCAGCAGACTCTGGTAAATCCCCCCCGACAGATCCGTCGTGCTCGCCAGCCCGCTATGGCTCGATATCGTCACAAACGTCTCGATCAGCCCCGTCACCGTCCCCAGCAGCCCGATCAACGGCGTTATCAGCGCAATCGTCGCCAGCAGCCCCAGGTTCCGCTCCAGGTTCGGCATCTCCAATTGGCCCGCCTCCTGCACGATCTCCTTCAGTTCCTCCCGCGGCGCCTCATGCCGGATGATCGCCGCATGGATCACCCGTGCCACCGGCCCCGGCGTCCCCGCGCACTCATGCAGCGCCTCGGCAAAATTGCGCCGCTGGATCAGATTTGCCAGCCCGCGCAGAAACTCGCCCACGCGGATACTCGCGCGGTAGAAGTAGGTCACCCGTTCCGCGAAGATCCCCGCGGCGATCACACTACACAGCAGGATGAGCCACATCAGCGGCCCTCCTTTTTGCATATAATCCAGCATTGCCCGCAGCTTATAGGGCAACCCGCCCCCCGATGCAAGACCGCAAGGAGCCCCCTATTTTCAGAAAAAACAGCGGCTCCTTGGCGTAATGCAATATCGTGTGACAATGCGGATGCCCGCTAGTAAGCTTAACGCATGGTGCAATCCACAATAACGGACAAATTCCAGACAACCATCCCATTGAAAGTCCGCCATGCCCTCAAACTCGCCCCCCGTCAGAAGGTTTCCTACGAACTGCGCCCCGACGGTTCCGCCGTCATTCGCCCTATTCCTGGCCTCGACGAACTCTTCGGCAGCCTCACTCTCAACAAACCCGCCGCCTCCTCCCGCGAAGAAAAGCAGGCCGCGCACGAAGCCATCGCCCGCGAGGCTGGTCCCGAGGCTCTCCAGTGAGCGACTCCACCCGGTACCTGCTCGATACCAATATCCTGTTGCGGTTCCTTTCCGGCGAGCCTCCCGCCCAAGCCGCTGCCGCGAGAAACCTCTTTGCCCAGGCGGGTCAGGGGAAGGTCGTGCTCGATGTGTTTCCCGTCATCGTCGCCGAAACCCTCTATACGCTCATTTCCTTTTACGGCGTCGAGCGCAAGGCCGCCTCCGCCAAACTCTCCGCCTTGCTTCGGCAGCGCGGAGTCAAACTTCGCGATGCGACCCAGGTCCTGGCGGCACTCGACCGCTTGCAAGCCGTCAATGTTGGTTTCGCCGACGCTTTTCTCGCCGCTGCCGCCGCCGAGGAAACCGTTCCCGTCGCTTCATTCGACCGCGATTTCGATAAGTTCAAGGACGTTGAGCGATACGAACCGAAGCCGTAAGGCCCTTCAACCCACCTTGCTTAAGTCATCCGCCGCCGATATCAGCGCATCGTGCGCCAGCGTCGGCAGCACCCGGTCATAATGCAGCGCCACAATGAAGTGCGTCTCCCTCACCACCGCCGTCGCGTAAAAATCCTCGCACGCAATCGTCAGCACCCGGTTCCACCCCAGCCTCTGCCCGCTCTCCCGCGCTTGATCCACGAACGACCCCATGAAATCCCTCAGCGCATCCAGGTCCGGCTTCCGCGGAAAATCCTCGCTCGCGAACACCGCCCCTTGCACAAACGCCGCTGCCGCGAAAACCCCATTCTGGTTCGCGAGAAAATCCGCCGTCCTCTTCGCCTCCGGCGTAGGCGCCGCCTGCGGAACCGGCTCCGCCGCAACCACCTCCGCCACCGCCTCACCCGTCCCAACACTCCCCGAGAACAACCGCGGCGGCGGCACCTGAAACCCCCGCATCCAGGCCGCCCGCGCCGGCCCCTGAGCCGCGTTCCCTGACCCCGCTTCCGCTACAGACTTCGCCGCCCCCTCCACCCCCGGGGCAACTTCCATTGCATGGGACTCCTGAGAAACCCGACCGCTTTCCGCCGCCGCAGGCGCAGCAGCGCCTTCCGATACGCTCCCCCTTTCCGTCCCTTCGGTCCTTTTGGTCTCCTTGGTCCCTTCTCCCGCCACTTCTCCCGCAACTTCCACCTCAGCAACAATCTCCGTCGTCGCCGCCACCACCGCCTTTTCCTCAGCCGTCACCGGCAGGGCAGGGGACTCCTTGGCAGCCGACTCCGCCGCCGGCGACTCCTTCTCCCCCTCCGATCCCATCGCCGGCATATGGAACAGATGATCCGCCGGCAAACTCTGGAAAATCTCATCCAGCGGAATCCACACCTTCGTTCCCGGCACCTCATGAAGCGCCCCCCGCAACTCCTCCGGCAGCGCCTTGATGAAATCCTCCAGCGGTATTTCCACATGCCCGCCCGCCAATTGCGAATCGATCATCGCCAGCGGCAGCACCGCCCGCACGGCTTCCGATGGCCGTGTCCCCGCCTTCACCACCTCCGATGGAAGCAGCCGGAAAATCGGCAGCGCCCTTACCGAGATGCAACCTGCCGGCACGGCGGCAGCCTGCACCGTCAGTTCCGCCGGCGTCGCCTTCTCCTGCGCTGGCTTCGCGACCAATGCCGGCTCCGCCACCGTCTGCGACGCAACCGCCGGCTCCACGACTGGCGCCGTTTCCACGCTCTTATCCTCCGCTTCCGTCAAAACCGATTTCTCCTCTAAAACCGGTTTTTCTTCCACATGTTTTTCTTCAGTAACAACTTGCGTATCAAAAGCTGTTGCCCGTGACAGCATCCCCAGGATCTGCCGTGCCGCCGAGATCGCCTTCGCCATTCGCGCCGGCTGTACCGGCTGCTCGGATTGTACCGGCTGCGCGGGTTGTGGTGCCGCAGCCTCTGCCCCCGTGCCCCCATTCGTTTCGGTCGCCGGGCCCACCACTGCCGGCCCAGCCAAAGTTCCTGTCGCAACCAACGGCCCAGCCGCAACAGCCGCAACCGCCGGACCCGCCTCAATGATTCGCCCCGCCTGCGCCCGCGCCTGCGCAACCTGCTCCTTCGGCACCCCATTCGGACTCGCACCCTTCGGCGCCACCAGCCCCACCTGCTCCAGCAGCTTTTGCAGCGGCAGTTGGATCTCCTGCTCCCCCGGGAATCCCGAGCTCTCGCGAAACACCTCCGGGCACGCCGCCGCCAGCCGCTCCAGCGGCACACTCGCCCGCCCTCGCGATATTTTCTCAGCCAGTTCATCCACCGAGAACCGGATCGTTGACCTCGCCTCATGGGGCCCCGGTTTCAGCAAATGCCCCGGCACCCGGGGCAGGATATCCCCAAGGCGTAGTACAATTTCCTGCTCCTCTTCTTGCCTTTCAGGAGCGCTTTCCGGGTCGCAGGGGGCCGTCATTCAAACCCGATCCTAACAAAATCCCCAAGAAGCGCGAACCTTTAGCCGCAATATTTCATCATTGCAGACCGCCATAAAAAGCGGCCATCACCACCACCATGGCGGTGGCCAACGCACAGCCGCCCTCAGCGGCATCCAAAACTCCACCCCCCCCGCCTCCCTCCCTCCTCCTCCGGCGCCACCCTCAACGTCCTCCCCGGACCCCCTCCCGTTTTCATAATCCGCGTCTCTCTGCACCGCAAATCCTGAAAGCTTCCTCGGCGGGCGTGGATTTTTCTCCAAACCGCCGGAGGCGGCAAATGTTCTCATTCCGCATTCCGCAATCCGAAATCCGCATTTGGCTTTTTCCCCTCTCACCCCTCCCTCTTCCGATTCGGAAACGTAAACACCATCGCGATCCCGGTCCCACGCCGTTGCCGGATTTCCAGCTCCCCCCCGATCGACCGCGCCCGGTAATTCATCGTCTTCAGCCCCATCCCCGTCGGCTTCATCTCCTTCAGCCGTCCCTCCCCGTTATCCTCGATCCTTAGCCGGATCCGGTCTCCCTCCGCCGCCAGCGTTATCACCACCAGCTCCGCCCTCCCGTGGCGGATGGCATTGCTCACCGCCTCCTGCGTGATCCGGTAAACGTGCGTCGCCGCCTGCTTGTCCGCCAGCACCACCGGCTCCGCGCATTTGAACTCGCATGCCACGTGGAACCGCTCCGCCGTATCCGCCGCCAGTTTCCCCAGCGCCGCCTCCAGCCCGCTTTCCTCGATGCTCACCGGATACATTCCCGTCGCAAGACCCCGCGCCTCCTCGATTGTCTCCTTCAGCAAATTCGCGATCTCGTCTGCCTTCTCCGACGCCGCTCCCGCCGGCAGCTTCTCCTCCTCCAGGTTCCGTTTCAACGCCTTCGCAAGGAACGCGATTCCCGCCAGCTCCTGGCACAGCCCGTCGTGCAAATCCTGCCCCACTCGTGACTTCTCCCGTTCGCTTATTTCCAGGATCTCCCGCTCCAGCCGATGCCGTTCCGCTATCTCCGTTTCCAGCGAATTCACCGCCGTCATCAATTCCGACGTCCTCTCCACCACCCGCGACTCCAGCTCCTGATTCAGCATCCGTATTTGCTCCTCCGCCTCCTTCCGTGCCGTGATGTCCCACGTCACCCCCGTCAGCCGCAGCGCCCGGCCCTCCCCGTCCCTTTGCACCTTCCCCCGGCTTGCCACATGGCGGATGCTCCCGTCCGGCAGCACCGCCCGGTATTCCACCTCCAGCCTCCCCATCTCGCTCACCGCACCCAGCGCCGCCCGCATCGCCTCCCGATCCTCCGGATGGATCACCTTGAGGAATTCCTCCGTCGTCCCCTTGAACTTCCTCGGGTCCGTTCCCAGCAGCCGATGCACGTTTGCATCCCAGATCCGCGTGTTATTCACCATGTTCCACTCAAACACCGCCGCCCCCGACGATGCCAGCGCCAGACTCAGCCGTTCACGGCTTTCATCCAACGCCTCCTCCACCCGTTTCCGATTCGTGATGTCCTCGCTAAAAATAATGATCCCTCCCACCGCCCCCGACACCTTATACCAAGGATGGATTTCCCACCGGCTCCGTCGGATGCTCCCGTCCGCCCGCACCAGCCGGTCTTCCTCCGCGCGTTCCACCGCACCCTTCAGGCAGCGTTGGTGGATTTCCCTCCAGCGTTCCGGTATCTCCGGAAAAACATCATAATGACAACGCCCCGTTATATCCTGGCCCTCCAGCCCAAACTCCCTCATCCAGCGCTGGCTCGTCACCACATGACGCAATTCCGTATCCAGCATCGCGATCGCCACCGGCGCATGCTCGCAAAACAAACGCAGATTCTCCTCCATCTGCTTCAGCTCACTGATATCCGTCGACACAAACACTACCGACTCCACCGTCCCGTCCCCCGCAAATTCCGGCACCACCCGGATGTGGTACCACCGCATGCCCGTCAGCGCTCCGTACACGAACTTCAGTTCGCCAGCCTCCCCCGTGTCGAACACCTTGCGGAACAACCTATTCCACAGCGCGCACAGCTCCGGTGGGTATCCCAGCTCCTCATTCGTCTTTCCCAGGTACTCCTCCACCGCCCTCCCCGTCGCCGCCGTAATCGCGCGATTGATGAAAACATGCCGCAACTCCCGGTCCAGCCTCCCGATGATCCCCGGCGCATTATCCGTGATCGTCCGCAGCTCCATGTCACACCGGCGCAACTCCTCCTTCACCTCCTCCTCATCCTTCACCTGCCCCAGTCGCGCAAGCCTCCTCTCAGCCTCCTCCAGCCGCGCGCGCAACTCCACATTTTCCCTTAAAAGCACCTGTTCGGATGGAGGCTCAATAATCATCGGCAACAAAGGACGGGGGGCGGCGATACGCGAAAAAGCGCAGAAGACTTTTTACCCCGTTCCGCCCCCTCCCACAAGTCGCGATTTTCCACATCCCATCTGCAACTCACCGGATTCGAAGGACCATCAGGTGAACGAAAACATTGCCGCGTCGAATTCGAATGTTTATGAAAAGTCGGAAAATTTTACTGATCATGCCTGAATTCACATACCAAGAGCCATTTCCCCTCGGCGCCGATAAGACCGACTACTATTTGCTGAGCCGCGACGGAGTTTCGACCATGGAACTGGGCGGTCGCACGATTACCAAAGTCGATCCTGCCGCTCTTACCAGCATTGCCCGCGCAGCCTTCCACGACTGCGCCTATATGCTGCGCCCGGCGCATCTTGCCCAGGTAGCCGCGATCCTTGACGATCCCGAGGCAAGTGACAATGACCGCTACGTTGCCCTCACGATGCTGCGCAACGCCGAGGTCGCTTCCAAAGGAGTTTTGCCATTTTGCCAGGATACCGGCACCGCGATCGTCGTTGGAAAGAAGGGCCAGCAAGTCTGGACCGAAGGGCGGGACGCGGAGGCCCTTTCTCGCGGCATTTATGAGACTTATACCCAGGAAAATTTGAGGTATTCGCAGACCGTGGCGTTGGACATGTACGAGGAGACCAATTCGGGCACCAATTTGCCCGCCCAGATCGATCTCTACGCCACCGATGGCGACGAGTATAAGTTTCTATTTGTTGCCAAAGGCGGCGGCTCGGCCAACAAGACCTATCTTTTCCAGGACACCAAAGCCCTGCTCGACCCGGAAACGCTCGAACGCACGCTTGTTGATAGAATGAAGGGCCTAGGCACCGCCGCGTGTCCCCCCTATCACATCGCCTTCGTCATCGGTGGCACCAGCGCCGAGACCTGCCTCAAGACCGTCAAGCTCGCATCCACAAAATACCTCGACGGCCTCCCTGACAAAGGCGACGGCAGCGGTCAGGCATTTCGCGATCACGACTTGGAATCCCGCTTGCTAAAGGCCGCCCAGGGTCTGGGAATCGGCGCCCAATTTGGCGGGAAGTACTTTGCGCTCGATGTGCGCGTTGTTCGCCTGCCCAGGCACGGCGCCTCCTGCCCGGTCGGCATGGGGGTCTCTTGTTCGGCAGATCGCAATATCAAGGCAAAAATCAATCGCGATGGCGTCTGGCTCGAAAAGCTAGAAGTACATCCCGAACGCTTCATTCCCGCAGCCTATCGCCAGTCCGCAACAGAAGGCGCCGTCGTGAAGATCAACCTTGACCGCCCGATGGACGAAATCCGGGCCGAACTCGCAAAGTACCCGGTTGCCACACGTCTGTCGCTCGATGGAACCATTGTTGTCGCCCGCGACATCGCGCACGCCAAGCTGAAGCAGCGCCTCGCCACCGGTGCGGAACTGCCCGATTATTTCAAGGCGCACCCCGTCTATTACGCCGGTCCGGCAAAAACCCCGGACGGAATGCCCAGTGGCTCCTTCGGCCCAACGACTGCCGGACGCATGGACAGTTATGTCGATCTATTTCAGAGCCATGGCGGCTCCATGGTCATGTTGGCCAAGGGCAACCGCAGCAAGCAAGTCACCGAGGCGTGCCAGCGTCACGGCGGCTTCTATCTAGGCAGCATCGGCGGCCCCGCGGCCATCCTCGCTCGCGACAACATCAAAAAAGTTGAAGTGCTCGAATACCCGGAGCTTGGAATGGAAGCCATCTGGAAAATCCAGGTAAAAGACTTCCCCGCATTCATTCTCGTTGACGACAAGGGAAACGATTTCTTCCAGCAGATCCAAGGCGGTTCCTGCTCGAAGTGCGCCCCTGCCAAGTAACCACTGACTAATTGAACCCGGAGGGTTCAAAGATCCGTAGCCGGGGGTTGAATGGAGCGTCAGCGAAATGATACCCCTGGTATCCGAGCTTCTTGCGGCCGCATCCCGGCAGGGATGCCAGAGCCCTCTATTTAATCAGCGTTTCCCTAACTCGACCGAAAGGCCAGTGAGCTTCTCGGGGCGAATCCCCAAGTCCCGCAGGGACGATCCGACAATAGGCAGGGGATTCATCCCCTGCACTGGTCCTCCACAAGCATCGCGAGTCCCGCAGGGACGACAGAGTGCGCCTGAAAATGATTGGGTTTTCATATTTGTATGGGCGTCTTATTCGGACTACGTCCTTTCTGCTCCGCAATTCGGACATCGAAGGACACCCTTACCGATCGTGTATCCACAACGAGCGCAGCTTTGGCTCATGTAATCAGTCAGCGGCCTTTCACTTGGCTTGTCAGCTTCTTTGAGTTCGACCGATATGCCATCAAAATGCCTTGCATAAAAGTTGTAAAGCCATCCAAGAATAAAACCTCCAATGACACCCGCTACGGCGTTGAGAAAGGGATATGCGAGAACAATCCCAATGGGTTCCAGAGAGCCCGTGAACGTATAGGACAGAAAACCATTCAGGCTTACAGTGTGACCAGGACCGATTGTTATGAATGCGAAAATCAATGTTGGAATCGACACGATAAACCCCATGAATCCCAAACACATTCCTAAGTCTCCCGGTGAAATCCGTGCTAGCCGTGTTTTCATGTGCGGCGATCCAAATCCCAAGATGATGCAGGAACAAGCAGAATATTGCCCCGGCTGATTCACCTCCCCTTCTCCAAAGGATTTTAAGGCAAACCCCCAACCCCCCCGAATAAACACAATCAGCGATCTCCTCTTTTGCGATCTTTGCGTTCTTTGTGGTTAAAAAATCCGTATCCATCCGCCGAGGTGGCGGAAGCGGTTGTGGAGGTTGGTGCGCGGGCGAGCCCGTTCATCCGCGGTTCAATCCTTTCTCCAAGGGCTTTACTGAGTAGCCGACTTCATACCTCCGCAAATTCCGCAATCTCAGCCAAAGGACTGATCCGTCCTCCGGCGGACGCAATCCGCAATATCAGCGCCCGCTCACTCGCCCCCGAGCAACCTCAACTCCTCCGGACTTTTAACCTTTAACTTTCAACCTCTAACTTCCCCCTCAGTGGTCCTCCGACGTAACCCGGCAAACCTCCTCCAATGTCGTAACCCCTTCCCGCGCCTTATCAATCCCCACCCGCCGCAAACTCTTCATCCCCTCGCTAATCGCCTGCGACTTGATCACCGCCGCCGACGCGCGCTTGATAATCAGCCGCCGTATCGACTCGCTCACCGGCAATACCTCCAGAATTGCCGCCCGCCCCAAATACCCGCGCCGTTTGCAACGGTCGCATCCCGCCCCGTGGTAAAAAGTCGTATCCATATCCTCGATCTCCATCTTCGTCAGCATCTCCGGCTCCGGCTTGTATTCCTCCCGGCAATTCGGGCAAATCCGCCGCACAAGCCGTTGCGCGCACGATAGAATCACCGAAGTCGAAATCAGGAACGGCTCGATCCCCATGTCATCCAGCCGCGTAATCGCTCCCGCCGCGTCATTCGTGTGCAACGTCGACAGCACCTGGTGCCCCGTCAACGCCGCCTTCACCGCGATATCCGCCGTCTCGTTATCTCGAATTTCACCGATCATCACAATGTCCGGGTCCTGCCGCAGGATCGACCGCAGCGCTCCCGCAAAATCGAGCCCGATTTCGCTCTTTACCGCCACCTGGTTGATCCCCGCAAGCTGGTACTCAATCGGGTCCTCCACCGTCACGATGTTATACTCCGGACTATTCAGCTCCTGGAGCACCGTATACAAAGTAGTCGTCTTGCCCGACCCCGTCGGTCCCGTGATCAGGAGCATCCCATGCGGCGCATCGATCGCCTTCCTGAACACCGCCAGCGTCGCCTCATCCATCCCCATGTGATCGATCGACCCCGAGAGCGTGCTCTTGTCCAGCAACCGGATGACGATCTTCTCCCCGTGCACCGTCGGCAGCACGGAGATACGCAGATCGACCTCCTTGCCCGACACCCGGATGCGGAACCGTCCGTCCTGCGGCAACCGCCGCTCCGCGATATCCAGCCCCGCCAGAATCTTGATGCGCGACGCAATCGGCAATTGCAGCGCCTTCGGGGGCGAGCTCGCCTCGATCAACGCCCCGTCCACGCGGTACCTTAGCTTCAAAGTCTTCTCAAACGGCTCGATGTGAATATCCGACGCCTTCTCCTTCAGCGCCTGCACCAGGATCAGGTTCACAATCTTGATCACCGGCGCGTCCTCGCTCTCATGCGCCAGCCGGTCCAGGTCGATCTCCTCCCGCTTTTGCGCCACCACCTCGGTATCGCTTGCCTCCTTGGCCACCTCCTGGATCATCTGCTCCATCTGGTGCCCCGCATTATTCACCCCGCTCAGCGCCTCCATCACCGCCCGTTCGGTCGTGATCATCGCCACGATCTCCAGCTTCGTCCGCTGCCGCAGGTCATCCAGCGCCAGCACGTTCAGCGGATCGGCCATCGCCACGAAAAGCTTGTTCCCCAGCCGGCAGATCGGCGCCAGCTTGTACGCCCGCGCCATATCCTTCGGCACAAGGTCCAGCACCTCCTCAGGCACCCGCACCCGCGAGAGATTGATCGGCGGCGTATCCAGGCACCTCCCCATGGAGATCACCATGTCCTGCTCCGTCACATAATTCCGGTCCGTCAGGATCTTCAGCAGCCTGCCACCCTGCTTCTTCTGGATTTCCGTGGCCTCGTCCAGTTGCCCAGGCAACAGCAGCCCGTCCTCAATCAGGACATCCGCGATCCGTTCTCCAAAGGATTTAATACTCATGGCTGGTCCTCATCATCCTAATCCCGCGCATCCAGCCGGTAGGCATCCCGCAGCACCCGCGCGATCGCGCCCGGCGCCGCCACGTGCCATTGGATATTGTAATCAAGCAATTGCTGCACCGCTTCCTTCCCCTGCGCGTCAAATGGGTTCGCCGTCGCGATCATGATCGTCCTGCTTATCAGGTCAAACGGCACGATCATCCGCGCCAGCGTCAGCGTCTCCGGCAGCATTTTCACCACCTGCCGGTCCACCTCGTAGCAATCCAGCGGGATGTACGCAAATTTCGACCGGTCCAATATCCCGCACAACAGATTCTCCAGGCTCACCATCCCGGTCTTCGCCACCTCGTCGATCAGCGATACCGCCAGCGCTTGCGGCCCGGCGCTCTTGTTGATCTTGGTAATCCGCTCCAGGCACGTCCGGACGGTTTCCTCCGGCGCCAGCCGGTGTTGGATCAAAAATTTTGCCAGCGGTTCATTCCCGTCTTTGTCCAGCTTCAGCTCCGAGCCATTGCTCTCCGGCTTCACGGTCGCGCTCGTGGTGATCAGCGTCGGGTCATCCGCGATGATCGCCCCAAAATCCATCGCGATTGGCGAGTCCGCCTGGTCCCCCGCCTTCCCATTGGGCGAGTGCAGCTTCGCCTCCACCTCTCCCAGCATCGCCACCACCTCCGCGTTATCCGGGTTCTTTTGCAGGATGCCCTCGTACTCCAGCAGCGCCGATGAGTACTGGCCCTGCCCATAATATGTGTCCGCAAGCTTCCTCGTGATATCCAGCGCATCCTTCTGCCGGTTCAGCTTCCAGTATGCCTCCTTCAATATCTCCATGGACTGGCAATCCTGCGCATTCGATTGCAGGATCACCTCGAACATTTCGATGGTCTGAAGAATCTGATCCAGTTCTTCGCTAGTGACGCTCTGCGCGGTGGTCATGGGCTGTGCGTCCGTGAGAAAGCTAGAAACGTGCCCTTTTCCCCCCGCCCCTCATCTTCGAGCCTCCCCGTCTGCCCCTATTTTCCTCCCAGCGCCCACGGCATCAACACCTTGCCTGATTACGTAGAAATACCGAGTCTCCCCGCACCTCCCTCCTCGCATTCTCATTTCCCTCCCCGCCCTTTCCCCCGCATTCCCTTTCGCATGATTGCGTCCATATATTTATTATCAAAATACTTCCTTCTTGAACGCGCTCTGAAAGACTCTTAAAAGTCTTGTCGCGTGTATTTATCCGGCGTACTTTAACCCAATGAAGACGATCACGATCACCGAGGCCAAGCGCAGCCTTGGCCGGTATCTCAAGCAAGCCGCCGCCGGGATCGACATCGGCATCGTGAGTGGTGCGGATATCATCTCTCTTCGGAAGGTGGAGGTTGTTTCAGCGGATCGGCATCCCGTGTCTGTCGCACGGGAAGTCTCTCCCGCGGACGACTGGCCGGAATTCCCTACCTTCGATGGCGGCCCGATCGACGGCGCTATCCATCACGACAGCTACATTTACGAAGAGCCAAACGGTATCAGCCCCAAAAAGTCCCAAAAATGATCTTCGTGGACACCGGCGCATGGGTCGCCCGCTTCTCGCGGCGCGATCAATACCACAGTCGGGCGGCTGAAACCTGGGCGAAGCTGAAAACCTCCAACAAGCGGATCATTACCAGCGACTCCGTGTTTGTGGAAACCGTTACGCTGCTCGGGCGGAAAGTCAGCCCCATGGCGGCTGTGGAGGCCGGACGCTTCCTTCACGGGTGGAACAAACTGGCCATTCTTCGTGCGACCAGGGATGACGAAGCGGCTGCGCTTGACCTGCTCGGTAAGTTTGCTGATCAATCGATCGGCTTCGTGGATTGCCTCAGCTTCGCCCTCATGCGCCGCCATCGCATCCCCATGGCCTTCGCCTTCGACCGGCATTTTGAACTCGCCGGCTTTCCGCTGGTTGCCTGAAGCGTCGCGTTTCGTGACAGCGCTGGCGCCCCTCTACCTCTACTTCACCAGCGTCTTCAATTCCGCCAGCGCATACTCCCGATTCAGCTTCGTGATGAACAGCGCCGGAATCTCCGCCGGGCACACCGCTTCGCACTCGTAATGGTTCTGGCAGTTGCCAAACCCTTCCGCATCGTGCTGCGCCAGCATCGCCCGCACGCGTTCCGTCCGCTCAGGCTGCCCTTGCGGCAGCAGGGCAAAGTGCGATACCCGCGCCGAGAGAAACAGCATCGCGCTCGCGTTCGGGCAAGCGGCCACGCATGCGCCGCACTGGATGCAAGCCGCCGCGTCCATCGCCCGATCCGCCGCCGGTTTCGGAATCGGAATGCTGTTCGCATCCTGCGCCGCTCCGGTCCGTACGGAAATAAATCCCCCGGCCTGCTGAATGCGATCCAGCGCCGAGCGGTCCACGATCAGATCCTTCAGCACCGGGAACGCCCCCGCCCGGAAAGGCTCGATGACAATCGTCTCCCCGTCCGCGAAGTGCCGCATGTAAAGCTGGCAGGTCGTCGTCGCGCTATTGGGCCCGTGCGGCATCCCGTTGATCACCAGCGAGCACATCCCGCAGATGCCCTCGCGGCAATCGTGGTCCATTGCAATCGGCTCCTCGTTCCGCCCGTTCAATCCTTCGTTGACGATGTCGAGCATCTCCAGGAAGGAGCAGTCCGCCGGGATCTCCTTCGCTTCGTATTCGGCAAACGCCCCTGGCGTTTTCCCATTCTTCTGCCGCCATACGCGGATTTTGAAATTTCGTTTGGCTGGTCCTGGCGCGATCATTTGTAACTCCGGGTTGCGAGGTGCACGGTTTCGAATTCCAGCGACTCCTTGTGCAATTGGGGCGGGCTGTTTTCTCCCACGTATTCCCACGCCGAGACGTACGCAAATTCTTCGTCGTTGCGTTTCGCCTCACCGTCGGCTGTCTGGAATTCCTCGCGAAAATGGCCGCCGCACGATTCCCGCCGGTTCAGCGCGTCGTAGCACAGCAGCTCCGCGAACTCCAAAAAGTCCGCGACCCGTCCGGCCTTCTCCAGCGATTGGTTCAAGTCCTCCGATTCGCCCAGCACGTTGACGTTCTCCCAGAATTCCTCCCTCAGCAGCGGGATGCGCTTCAGCGCCTCGCGCAGCCCGGCATCATTGCGTGCCATGCCGCACTTGTCCCACAGGAGGATTCCCAGCTCGCGGTGGAAATAATCGACCGACTTCTTGCCACGGATGCCCAGCAGCCGGGTGGTGCGGGTGCGCACATCCTCCTCCGCCTTCTTGAATTCCGGCGCATCCGCCTTCACCTTCTTGCTCCCGTGCGCCGCAAGGTAATTGCCGATCGTCGCCGGCAGCACGAAGTAGCCGTCCGCCAGCCCTTGCATCAGCGCGCTCGCGCCCAGCCGATTCGCCCCGTGGTCGGAGAAATTCGCCTCTCCCAGCACATGCAGCCCCGGCAGGTTGCTCATCAAATTGTAATCCACCCACAGCCCGCCCATCGTGTAGTGCACGGCCGGGAATATCCGCATCGGGACCTTGTACGCATCCTCGTTGGTGATCTTGTGGTACATGTCGAACAGGTTGCCGTACCGCTCGCGGATCGTCTTTTCGCCCAGCCGGGAGATCGCATCCGCAAAGTCCAGGTACACCCCCAGCCCCGTGGCCCCCACCCCGCGGCCTTCGTCGCACACCTGCTTCGCCGCCCGCGACGAGATGTCGCGCGGCGCCAGGTTGCCATAGCTCGGGTACTTCCGCTCCAGATAATAGTCCCGCTCATCCTCGGGGATTTCGTTCGGCGGACGCTTGTCGCCCGCCTTCTTCGGCGCCCACACCCGCCCGTCATTGCGCAGCGACTCGGACATCAACGTCAGCTTCGACTGATACTCTCCGCCCACCGGGATGCACGTCGGATGGATCTGCGTGTAACAGGGGTTCGCAAAAAACGCCCCCTTCTTATAAGCGCGATAGGTTGCCGTGACGTTGCACCCCTTCGCATTGGTCGAAAGATAAAACACGTTCCCGTACCCGCCCGTCGCCAGCACCACCGTATCCGCCGCGTGCGAGGAAATCTTCCCGCTCACCATGTCGCGGACAACAATTCCCTTCGCATGCCCGTCCACCACCACCAGCTCCAGCATCTCCGTGCGCGGGAACATCTGCACGGTCCCATCCGCGATCTGCTTGCTCAGCGCTCCGTAGGCCCCCAGCAAGAGCTGCTGCCCCGTCTGTCCCCGTGCGTAAAACGTCCGCGACACCTGCGCTCCGCCAAAGGAGCGGTTCGCCAGCAGCCCCCCGTACTCGCGGGCAAAGGGCACGCCCTGCGCCACGCACTGGTCGATGATCTGGTTGCTCACCTGCGCCAGCCGGTACACATTCGCCTCCCGCGAGCGGAAGTCGCCGCCCTTTACAGTGTCGTAAAAGAGCCGGTGCGCGCTGTCGCCGTCATTCATGTAATTCTTCGCGGCATTGATGCCCCCTTGCGCCGCGATGGAGTGCGCCCGCCGGGGCGAGTCCTGGTAGCAGAAGCATTTTACCCGGTACCCCTGCTCTCCCAGGGTTGCCGCCGCCGAGGCTCCCGCCAGCCCGGAGCCGACGATGATGATCTCGTATTTGCGCCGATTGGCCGGGTTGATCAGCTTCGATTCAAACTTGTGCGAATCCCATTTCTTGTCGATCTCCCCCGCGGGGATGTGTGCGTCCAGGCCATCTGTCATAAAACTCATAAATGGAGGAATCCGGTCATTACGGCTATGGGAATTGCGATGTACCCCAGGCAGATGATCACCGCGAGCACCCGGCCCCCGTTCACCAGCCAGGGCGCCAGTTTGCTCGAGTTCAGCCCGAGGGTTTGCACAAAGCTCCCGAACCCGTGGCTCAGGTGCAGGCAGAGCAGGATCATCCCTAATATATAGAAGCAGCTCGCCGCCGGCTGCTGGAACCCGATCACCACCATCCGGAATACGTCATGCCGTTCGACTCCGTTCGGGAGCATCTCCCGCAGGTTGTCAAAGTCCGGCCTCACGACGTGCGCCGTAAAGTGCAGGATGTGGAAAATCACGAAGCACAGCACGATCAGCCCGCTGATCACCATCGACCGTCCCGCGAAAGAGGATTTCTTATACCGCGCCACCTCATACCGGTCCGGCCGCGCCCGGCGATTCTCGATAGCCAGCAGGATGGTCGTCCAGATGTGGACGATGAAACACGCCAGCAGGAACGCCCGGATCACCCACAGCAGCGGCCCGAGGCTGTGCAGGAACGCGCCATACATATTGATGCGCGTTTTATCCGGCAGGAAGATTTGCAAATTCCCCGCCAGGTGACCGAGCACATAGGCGACGAGGACCAGCCCTGTCAGGGCGACGATCCATTTCTTGCCGATTGAAGTTGGGCAGCAGCAACACGTGGATTTACTCATGGGTGCGCGACATTTTTCTGGAGACAGCAGGCGGACGCTTGATCGGATACCATGATTTTTTTCAGAGGAAGAATGGCGCTTTTGGGGGCCGTGGTTGGCTGACTGCGGTATTCCCTACAGTGTCCCCCGTTTTCGCTCAAGAGCTTAAAACCACTTTCACAAATGCAGTGAATCGATGGGCAATTTACGGTCAACTCGGCTTTGACCGTCTTTCGCGTTGATAACCCCCTCGCGCACAGCTACCCTCACCCCCTTTAACCTAGGGAAACACGCAAATCGACGATACCCAGAAATACATGAGAATTGCTTCCATTCTGCCGTTCCTCGCATCGCTGGCCTTCGGCGCAATGTCCGGGCTGGCTCAAGATCAGATCAAGGTTGGCGAATTCGCCTCGATGTCCGGCGGCAGCGCCAGCTTCGGGCAATCCTCCCATAATGGCACCGCCCTCGCCTTCGAGGAGATCAACGCCGCCGGCGGCGTCCTTGGCAAAAAAATCGACCTCCGCACCGAGGATGACCGGTCCGTGGCCGGCGAACCCTCCACCATTGTGCATAAACTCATTTCCGAGGACAAAGTCGTCGCCGTCCTCGGCGAGGTCGCTTCCTCCAAGTCCCTTGAGGCCGCCCCCATCTGCCAGGAAAACCATATCCCGATGATCTCGCCGGGATCGACCAATGCAAAAGTCACACAGGTCGGCGATTATATTTTCCGCGCCTGCTTCATCGATCCCTTCCAGGGCAAGGTGATGGCAAAATTCGCCCTCTCGAAGGGTTGGACAAAGGTCGCATTGCTTACCGACATGAAGCAGGACTATTGCGTCGGCCTTGCCGATGCTTTCCGGAAATCGCTCACCGCTGCCGGCGGCTCGATTGCGAAGACCCAGGAGTACAGCACCGGCGACAAGGACTTCCGCGCCCAGCTCACCTCCATCAAGGCTTCCCATCCCGATGCCATCTTCGTTCCCGGTTATTATGGCGAGGTCGCGCTCATCGCGCGCCAGGCCCGGCAGTTCGGCATCAAGGTGCCTCTCCTGGGCGGCGATGGCTGGGTGGGCGAGTCCCTCCTTAAGGTCGCCGGCAACTCCCTCGACGGCTGCTTTTTCTCAAACCATTACTCCCAGGACGACCCCTCTCCGGTCATCCAGAATTTCGTGAAAACCTATCAGGCCAAATATGGAGAGAAACCCGATGCAATGGCTGCTCTCGGCTACGATTCCGCCAAGATCCTCGCCGATGCCATTACCCGCGCGGGCGCCACCGACGGGCCGAAACTTCGCGACGCCATCGCCGCCACCAAGGATTTCAAAGGCGTCACCGGCGATATCACGCTCGACGCCGACCGCAACGCCACCAAGGCCGCCGTAATCCTCACCATAGCGAATGGCAGCTTCCAATTCGTCCAGCGCGTCGCGCCGTGAAATTGGGGGTTGATGGTTGATCGTCGATCGTTGATGGAAGAGAAATGCGCTGATGTTTAACTTTGAGGAGAAACTCGTTGCTGGCCTGGTCGATCAACCATCAACGATCAACCATCAACCCACCTGAATGTTTAACTTTGAGAAACTCGATGCGTGGCAGCACGCGATTGAATTTGCGGATCTGATTTACTCGACAACGCGCAGTTTTCCGGCGGATGAGCGGTTTGGGCTGACAAATCAGATGCGCCGTGCGGCCGTTTCAGTGTCATCGAACATTGCCGAGGGCAGTTCTCGGTCCTCGAAAACCGATTTTGCGCGATTTGTCGAGATTGCCGCTGGCTCGCTTTTCGAGGTGGTCTCCCAATCCGTTATCGCCAAACGGCAAGGTTTTCTAGATGAAGCGGATGCCCTGCGCATCTACGAAGCCGCCGAGCGCCAGGGAAGGATTCTGAGCGGCCTGCGGAATTCGTTGCTGACCTAGTCGATCAACCATCAACGATCAACCATCAACCCTCTTGATTGCGCATCTACGAAGACGCCGAGCAGCAAGGACGGACACTGAGTGGCCTGCTGGCCTAGTCGATCAACCATCAACGATCAACCATCAACCCACTTGATCGAATTCCTCCAGCAGCTCATCAATGGCCTCTCCCTCGGGGCCATCTACGCCCTCATTGCCCTTGGCTACACAATGGTGTACGGCGTCCTCCGCTTCATCAATTTCGCCCACGGTGATGTCTTCATGGTCGGCGCCTTCGCCGGCCTCTACGTCGCCCCAGCCGTCCTCAAGCTCTCCAACGGCGGCCCCTCGTGGCCTGGCGCATTCCTCGTGCTCGTCATTGCAATGGTCGTATGCGCCATCCTTGGTATCGTCATCGAAAAGCTCGCCTACCGCCCCCTTCGCAATCGCCCCCGTCTCACGGTCCTCATCACCGCCATCGGCGTCTCCCTCTTCCTCGAGAACTTCGGCCAATATGCCTTTGGCGTCGATCCCCAGTCCTTCCCCGATCTCATCGGCGATCACGCGATCACGATCCCCGCGTGGTGCGGCCCCCTCACGGACCTCACCATCATGGTCAGCCAGGTCCTCGTCTTCGCCGTCACGCTCTTTCTGCTGATCTCCCTCCGTTTCATCGTGACCAAAACCAAGCTCGGCATGGCCATGCGCGCCCTGTCGGTCAATCCCGTCGCCACCTCCCTCATGGGCATCAATAACGACGTTGTTATCTCCTTCACCTTCGGCCTCGGCTCGGCGCTCGCGGGAGCCGCCGGCATCCTCATCTCCATCCAGCAGCCCAGCATCGATCCCCTCATGGGCCTCCAGCCCGGCATCAAAGCCTTCGTCGCAGCCGTACTCGGCGGCATTGGCAATATCCCCGGCGCCGCCCTCGGCGGCATCTTGATCGGCGTCATCGAGACCCTCGTCGTTGGCTACAGCGACCGCCTCCACATCCCGTCCGGCTATCGCGACGCCGTCGCCTTCTTCCTTCTCATCCTCATCCTGCTCTTCAAGCCCACCGGCCTCCTGGGCCGCGTCGAACGGGAGAAAGTTTAAATCACACCCTCAATGTTCGAGCGGTCCAAGATCATCCTCCTTGTCACCGTCGCGGCCATCTTCGTGGCCTCGCGTTTCTCCTCCCACATCGATCCGTACTACTACGACATCATCCTCTCTATCGGCATCAACATCATCCTCGCCGTAAGCCTCAATCTCGTGAACGGCTACACCGGCCAGTTCTCCCTTGGCCACGCCGGCTTCATGTCCGTGGGCGCTTATGCCGCCGCCATGTTTACCACTTACGCCTCCGGCCCCTTTCTCGGCATCCTCGGACCCCTCGGCCCATTCCTCTCCGTCACTATCTTCTTCGGCATCGCTCTCTTCCTCGGCGGCCTTGCCGCTGGAGTGACCGGTCTCCTCGTTGGCATCCCCTCCCTCCGGCTCAAGGGCGATTACCTCGCCATCGTCACCCTCGGTTTTGGCGAAATCATCCGCGTCATCATCGAGAACGTCGACGCCCTCGGCGGTTCCCGCGGCCTTTCGGTCGCATCTGGTTATACAAACCTCTTCTGGGTCTTCGCCACCGCCGCCTTGACCATTTACGTCATCGTCAATCTCGTCAACTCCACCTACGGCCGCGGCTTCCTCACGGTCCGCGACGATGAGATCGCCGCCGAGGCCATGGGCATCAACACCACCAAATACAAGGTCCTCGCCTTCACCCTCGCCGCCTTTTTCGCCGGCATCGCCGGCGGCCTCTACGCCCACGACAAGCAATTCATCAATCCCGAAGGCTTTAACTTCCTCAAATCCGTGGACATCGTCACCATGGTCATCCTGGGCGGCATGGGCAACACCACCGGCGTCACCATCGCCGCTGTTCTCCTCACCATTCTTCCCGAGTGGCTGCGCCACCTCTCCGAGCGCCCCTGGCTGCCCCACTGGATCGCCCCGTTGCTTGCCAACCGCACCATTCCCTACTCCCTCCTTCTCATCATCCTCATGCTCACCCGCCCGCAGGGCCTCTTCGGCGCCCCCGGCCTCAAGCGCAAAAAGGCATGACCGATTCCGATAGCCTTCTCCACCTGCGCAAAGTCACCGTCCAGTTCGGCGGCCTCAAGGCGGTTTCGGATTTTAATTTCCGTATCTACCCTCGCGAGTTGGTCGGCCTCATCGGCCCAAACGGCGCCGGCAAGACCACCATCTTCAACCTCATCACCGGCGTCTATCGTCCCACCAGCGGCTCCATCCTCTTCGAGGGCAAATCCGTTGCCGGCAAAAAACCCTACCTCATCACCAAGCGCGGCATCGCCCGCACCTTCCAGAACATCCGCCTCTTCGACTCGATGTCCGTCTTCGACAACGTGCGTTCCGCCTTCAATATGCACCTTCGCCACGGCATCTCCTACGCCCTCTGGCGCGGCAAAGGCTTCGACGCCGAGGAGGCCCGCATCGAACATGAAGCCCGCGAGCTCCTCGACATCTTTCATCTTGGCAAAGTCTGCGACCTCTCCTGCGCCAGCCTCCCCTACGGCGACCAGCGCCGCCTCGAGATCGTCCGCGCCCTCGCCACCCGCCCAAAACTCATCCTCCTCGACGAGCCCGCCGCCGGCATGAACCCCACGGAGAAAACCGAGCTCATGGAACTAATCCGTTTCGTCCAGGAAAAATTCGAGATAGCCGTTTTATTGGTCGAGCACGACATGCGCGTAGTAATGGGCATCTGCCAGCGCATCGCCGTATTGGATTACGGCATAAAAATAGCCGAAGGCCCCGCCGCCGACATCAAGTCCAACCCCGCCGTAATCCGCGCGTACCTCGGAGTAGACGATGGTGAACCGAACAGCGTTACTTGAACTTACACTTTAAAGTGTAAGTGCAAGTAAACCCCGACACCCATGCTCGAAACCAAAAACCTAAAAGTCGCCTACGGCTCCATCACCGCCGTTCACGATCTCAGCATCTCTGTCCCCCAGGGCGGCATCGTCACCCTCATTGGCGCCAATGGCGCCGGCAAATCCACCACCCTTCGCGCCATCTCTGGCATCCTCCGTTCCGTCTCCGGCTCCATCCTTTTCGACGGCGAGGACATCACCCGTCTCCCCCCTCACAAAATCGTCGAGCGCGGCCTCTCCCACGTCCCCGAGGGCCGCATGATATTCTCCATCCTCACCGTCCGCGAAAACCTCCAGATGGGCGCCTACCGCCGCCGCGACCGCAAAGCCTTCGGCAAGGACTTCGACTACATCTTCTCCATCTTCCCGCGCCTCAAAGAGCGCGAGCGCCAGGTCGCCGGCACCCTCTCCGGCGGCGAGCAGCAGATGCTCGCCATCGGACGCGCCCTCATGAGCAAGCCCAAGTGCCTCATGCTCGACGAGCCCTCCCTCGGCATCGCCCCCATCCTCGTCCGCACCATTTTCGAGAAAATCGCCGAGATCAACCGCGAGTTGGGCCTCACTGTCCTCCTCGTTGAACAAAACGCTAACCTCGCCCTCAAAGTCTCCCACCGCGGCTACGTCCTGGAGACCGGCAACGTCATCCTCGAAGACACCTCCGAGGCCCTCCGCGCCAACGCCCGCGTTCGCGAGAGCTACCTGGGTGGGTGAAAATTCGAATTTCGAATTTCTGATTTCGATTTTTCCCCGTACATTCCCCTCATGGAGTTGATCAAGAAGCAATTCACCCTCGATTACTGGCCCGAGAGCGGCTGGTTTGAAGGCCGGCTCCGCGAAATCCCCGAAGTCCTCAGCCAGGGCCAGACCATTGAGGAACTTGAGGAGCACATCCGCGAAGATTGCGCCGAACTCCTCCTCGATGAGGAATACGCCCGCGATCACGGATACGCCCACCTCGACCCCGCCGATATCCGCAACGCCGAGATCAAGCGCGTCGAACTAAACCGCTACCAGGCCGCCTGCGCCCAGCTCCAGGCCCTCTCCCCCGATCGTGCGGAAAAAGTATTCGCCTACATCGAGGACCTCATCGACCTCGAAGCCCTCGAACGTCGCGCCGATGCCGACGACGCCTCCCGCCGCAACGAAGAGTGGGGCACCGGCGAGGAAGAGTGGTAGGCCCCCTCCGATGAGCCGCCAGTACACGCTCAACCGGACCGCCGCCCCCGCGCTCCGCATCGACTACGCCGCCCAACTCAATCCCCAGCAGCACAAGGCCGTCACCGCCGCCCCCGGTCCCGCCCTCGTCATCGCCGGCGCCGGCAGCGGCAAGACTCGCACCCTCACCTATCGCGTCGCCTACCTCGTCGAGAACGGCGTCAGCCCCGCCAACATCCTTCTCCTCACCTTCACCAACAAAGCCGCCCGCGAGATGCTCGAGCGCGTCACCGCCCTCGTCCCTCACGATCTCACCGCCCTCTGGAGCGGCACCTTCCATTCCATCGGCAACCGCATCCTGCGCAGCAACACCCAGGCCGCCGGCTTTCGCCCCGGCTTCTCCATCATGGACCGCGAGGATCAGCAGGACATGATCGACTCCGTCCTTGCCGGCGCAGGCATCAACACCAAGGACAAGCGCTTCCCCAAAGGCGAAGTCCTCGGCGACATCTTCTCCTACGCCATCAATACCAACCGCCCCATTGGCGAGGTCCTCGCGGAAAAATACCCCTACTTCATCCCCCTCGAAACCGAGATCGAGTCCCTCCAGAAAAAATACGAGGCCCGCAAAATCTCCGCCAATTCCCTCGACTTCGACGACCTCCTGGTAAAACCCCTTCGCATGATGGAGCAGACCCCCAGCATCGCCGAGCACTACCAGACCCGCTTCCAATTCATCCTCGTCGACGAATACCAGGACACCAACCACATCCAGGCCCAGTTCATCGACATCCTCGCCGCCCGCCATCAAAACGTCATGGTCGTCGGCGACGACGCCCAGGCCATCTACTCCTGGCGCGGCGCCGATTTTAAAAACATCCTCGATTTCCCCAAGCGCTACCCCAACGCCACCGTTTACAAGATCGAGACCAACTACCGCAGCGTCCCCGAGGTCCTCCAGGTCGCAAACGCCGCCATCGCCGGCAACGTCCGCCAATTCCACAAGGAACTCCACCCCGCGCGCGAGGGCGGCCACTCAAAGCCCGGCCTCGTCCCTCTCGCCGATTCCAACCAGCAAGCCCAATTCGTCACCCAGCGCATCCTCGAGCTCCGCGACGAGGGCCTCGACCTCAACGAGATCGCCGTCCTCTACCGCGCCCACTACCACTCCATGGAGTTGCAGATCGAGCTAACCCGTCACGGCATCCCCTTCGCCATCACCAGCGGTCTCCGTTTCTTCGAGCAGGCCCACGTCAAAGACGTCGCCGCCTTCCTCAAATTCGCCGTCAATCCCCGCGACGAGGTCGCCTTCAAGCGCATGGTCCGCCTCCTCCCCGGCATCGGCGCCCGATCCGCCGAGGACCTCTGGGCAGGCGTATTCCCCCGTCTCGGCGATGACCCCGTCCCCGATCCCGAGGCCGGCCCCGGCGCGCCCAGCTTCGAGTCCTTCAAGAAACTCCTCTTCGAGCAAAAAGTCCCCCCCAAGAGCCGCAAATCCTGGCAGCAACTCGTTTACACCCTCGACGAGATCGCCCCTCACGCCCAGCCCCGTCCCCCTGCCGAGATGATCACCGCCGTCATCGAAGCCGTCTACGACGACTACCTCAAAACCAAATTCCCCAACTACGAGCAGCGCCGCGAAGACCTGCAAGTCCTGCAAAACTACGCCTGCCAATATCAAAAAACCGCCGAGTTCCTCGACCAGTTGGCCCTCGTCACCTCCCTCGAAACCGAAAACGAACTCGGCACCCGCAACAACGACGACGAGATGGTCAACCTCTCCTCCGTCCATCAGGCCAAAGGCTTGGAATGGCGAGCCGTCTTCGTCATCTGGATGGCCGACGGCATGTTCCCCAGTTCCCGTTCCCTGGACTCCGACGCCGCCATCGAGGAAGAGCGCCGCCTATTCTACGTCGCCGTCACCCGCGCCAAAGACGAATTATACTTAACGTACCCTCTCATGAAACTAAACGCCGGCTACGGCGAAATGTTCCAGCGCCCCAGCCGTTTCCTGGCCGAAGTCCCCACCACCCTCCTTGAAGAGTGGAGCGTAAACTAAGGAGACGCTGATCAATGCGGGCGGCGACGCCGAGAGGGGTAATTGGTAGGATTTTTGTGGTTTGGGCGTCGGTAAGTACCCCGTATGCCATCGGCCGCGGTCTTCAGCAACCCGGTGGGAGTTCTTGATCTTGGCATTTCGGCCCCCTTCGAGCTTCATTTTGCCCGCTCCTGTTCATTGTGCGCACACTTGGGCAAGTAGGACCCGCTTGGCTAGCACCAGGTTCGCCAGGCCAAAGAGCGTGTGGAGTTGAGCGGTGTTCTTCTCAAGCCCCCGGTAGCGCACCTTGCGATACCTAAAGAGGTTTTTCACCACATGAAAGGGGTGCTCCACCTTCGCGCGCACCTGCGCTTTAAGCTTCTCGATCCGGCAGGTCAGTTCCTTGATCTCCCCCTCTGCCATCTTCTTGATCTTGCCGCGCTTGAGCGCCACATACCATGTCCTCTTTCCCTCTTCCACCGCCGCTTGGTCGCGCTTTTCTATTCCCGTGTAGCCCGCGTCCACATAGCCCACCTTCTCCTCTCCGTGCAGAAGTTCCTGGGCGCATGCGATGTCCGCTACGTTGGCCGCAGTTCCTATCAGCGTATGCACCAACCCCGACTCGGCATCGGCTCCAATGTGGGCTTTCATCCCAAAGTGCCACATGTTGCCCTTCTTGGTCTGATGCATCTGCGGGTCGCGTTCTTTCTTCGCGTTCTTGGTCGAGGAGGGGGCGGCAATGATGGTGGCGTCGATGATCGTGCCCTCTCTCATCAAAAGGTTGCGTTCGCTCAGATGGGCGTTGATCTCATTGAAGATTTCCTGCGTCAAAGCATGCCGTTCCAGCAGATGCCGGAACTTTAGAAGCGTGGTGGCATCGGGCACCGATTCCGATCCCAGGTCGATCCCCACAAAGCTGCGCAACGCCTGGCTGTCGTAGAGGGCGTCTTCAAGCGCCTCATCGGCCAGCGCATACCACTGCTGCAAAAAGTACATCCGCAGCATCCGCTCGATCCCCACCGGCTTGCGTCCCCGCTCTCCCTTGAAGTAATGCGGCTCAATACAGGCCACCAATCTTGCCCATGGCACGACCTGCTCCATTTCGTTTAAAAACCTCTCCCGACGGGTGGTTTTTTTCTTCTGCGCGTACTCGGCTTGGGCGAAGCTTCTTTGGCGTTCCATCGTGCCGATACCTATAACGAAACAGCCTTCAAATCTCCAGTTCTAATCCGGATTGACACACGGATTCGCAATACCTGTAGTAGAAAATCGTGGCTGCAATATATTTGCTCAAAACAATCGCGTTTCCGGTGCTGTTCATAGCCGCGATTCCATCATTGGCCACCGCCGAGCGATCACGGACGGATTATGTTATGAGCGGCAATCTCAAACAACAGAAGGGCGACCTGGACGGCGCTATCAAAGACTACAGTCAAGCAATTCGACTCAGCGCAAAATCCAGATTTCAACTATACGACCTGCGCGGGCTTGCCAGGCTGGAGATGGGCGCTTCGGATCGAGCAATTGCCGATTTCAATCGTTCCATCCAATTATATCCCCAATACGGCGAAGCCTATTTTGATCGCGGTATGGCCGAGGATTTGTTGCGCAAGTGGAAGAGTTCTCTTGCCGATTACAGGCGCTCGGTCGAACTGATATCGGCGGCCCCGCTGGAGGGGGAAACCACGGACTATCCCCATCTAAATATCTGGATAGTCCGAACCCGTTTGGGCGATGGCGAGACCGCGAACGGGGAACTCTCAACCTATCTCGCCCAGCGCGACGTTAATCCGCCGCACGACTGGATCTGGAAAATTGGCTCCTATTTTCTCGGTGCGATTACAGAGGAAAACCTGTTGCACGCGGCAATCTTACGCAATGCCGGAACGAACCGCGATAGCCGATGCGAGGCATGGTATTATATCGGAATAAGAAAGCTCCTCAGCGGCGAAAGGAAGGCCGCTGCTGATTGCTTTCGCAAATCTCTGGCAACGAAGCAAAGCACCTCTATGGAATTCATATTTTCGCAGTCGGAGTTGGAAGCACTCAGGAAATGAAGCTGCGGAGCGATATTCCACGAGCGACTTTAAGAAAGAACGACCAAGCCTTCAAATGCTGGTCCAACTCAGGGACGGTCGTGCACCCAGATGAGCCACTTTATATGGGGGTGGATGCGCCGACCGGACTGGCGCGATTTAATCAGTGTTTCCCTAAAGCGATGGACCGTCAATTAACGCGCCAGCGTGTCTCGACCGGGCATAGCGAAGCGAAGCCTGTTCTTGCGCTTACACTTTGTGCGCCCGTGAAGCGGGCGTCAACGCGGGCGAAAGTTCCGCCGGTGCAATTAGACGGTTCAGCACCGAAGACCGTGCCAACTGCGTCGCCGCGAGGCGGGGTGGGGAGCAGGCATGGAGTCGAACCGGCAGGTCGCAATGCAAATGAACCACAAAGATGAGCCTCGAAAAGTGACTCCCGGCAGCC
>Ga0182030_10004865_pt1 | contig 28698 bp, 22 predicted proteins | sample 812S3MmetaG_FD_121299 | JGI IMG/M metagenome (GOLD analysis project Ga0182030, IMG submission 121299) | Permafrost microbial communities from Stordalen Mire, Sweden - 812S3M metaG (Illumina Assembly) | ecosystem: Environmental > Terrestrial > Soil > Wetlands > Permafrost | place: Sweden...
GAAAATGCGCGTCGCCTATGCTTTACAGCCATTGGTCACAGCCATGTTTGCCAACTCACCCATTTTCCGAGGACAACTCACTGGCTTTAAAAGCTTCCGCGCCCACATTTGGTCTGACACTGACCCCGACCGTAGCGGTCTGTTGCCATTTATATTTAACGAGCCCTTCACCTTTGAAAAATACGTAGATTACGCACTCGACGTACCCATGTATTTCGTTTATCGAGACGGCATCTATCACAATCACGCTGGCCAATCTTTCAGAGACTTCATGGCAGGAAAACTTCCCGGCCGAGAGGGCGAGATACCTCTCATGAAAGACTTCGAAGACCACTTGACCACCGTGTTCCCAGAAGTACGTCTCAAGCAATACATTGAAACCCGTGGCGCCGATGGCGGCTCTGTCGCGCATATGGAAGCACTGTCTGCATTCTGGACAGGCCTACTGTACGATCAAGACACCCTTGATGAGGCTTATGAACTAACCCGGGACTGGAGCTTCGAGGAATGCCTACAACTGAAAGCAGACGCGACCCGATCAGGTCTAGAAGCCAAGTTCCGAGGGCAACCGCTAGACGTAACAGCATCCGTGTTCGTAAATTTAGCCAAACAGGGCTTGATCAATCGAGGATGTAAGAATGGAGGCGGACAGGACGAAACGATTTATCTTTCCTACTTGGAAAATCTGATCAGCAAAAAACAATGTCCCGCCGATGCACTTATCTGGGAATTTAAAGAATTATGTCAGCTTGACGTGGATCTATTTCTAAAAGCCCACCTCCACCAAGGCCCAGAAAGTAAAGGCGGCACAGGGGGGAGAGGAGATGAGCTCGCCGGCTGGGCCGGCCTTCTAGGGGCATATTTTTAACCCTACACTAACCAAAAGGGTTGTCATATTCTAGGGAACCGAACAGAACAGATCTCCGCTAGTTGCAACATTCACTTTATTACACATGACAACGCAGATGGCGCGTTAGCCAAGTGCGAAAGCCGGGCGCCGGCTTTCGCACTTAAATAACGTACTTGGCTCCAGACAACTCAGATAGTGCGTTAGCTACGTGCGAAAGCCGAGCACCGGAGCGGAGCGTACTTTTGGGTACGTGAGCACCGGAGCGCAGGCTTTCGCACGTAGATGACGTGCTAGATGAGTTGTGACCCTTAAGCGGGATCGACCCAGCCGATATTGCCATCAGTCCGACGATAAACCATATTCAACCGGCCATGCCCTTCATTATAGAACATCATCGCCGTCTGCTCAGACAGATCCAAACGCATCACCGCCTCACCGACAGTCAAGGTCGGAATTTCAGCCTTAAATTCAGCAATAACGGGGGGCGCCAATGACTCATCGCTAGCGTCCTCAATAGCATCAGGTTCTTCCGCCGCCAGCACATAATAAGGCGCTTCCGGGTTAAGACGTGCTCCGGCTTGTCTATGATGAGCCACAAGACGACGCTTCTGGCGATGAATGCGTTCTGCCAGCATGTGCATAGCCGTTTCAAAACAGTAATGCGCATCCTCTCCCTCGCCATGGCTGTGAATGACTAATCCTCGACCCATTTGGTAGGATATATCAATGCCAAACTGGTAGACGACCGGCTTGGTCATCTGCACCTTGACTTCTATAGGATTAAGCTCGTTTTTAATATTGAATGCTTCTATTGTACGTTCAACATGCTCACGAAAGGCATCGCCCACGTCGACGTGTACGCCGCTTATAACTAACTGCATAATTATCCCCTATAAATTTCTTATTTTTCTCAAGGATCACTTTACCCCATAGTATTATTATACCAAGATTTTGCTTAAAGATCTCTAAAGAATGAGAATTATTGAAAAAAAGTTGGGGGGTATGGAAAAAGAAACTACTGCCTATCTTGGGAATCTATTTGGATGAGACTTTTACGGTCTCGACGGTCTGCGGCTTTTTTCAAACGTTTAATTGCCCTGCCACCTTTGGGCCGGTTACTGTCGTCGTTTGGATCATCAACCCCCGACTCATTGGGCACCAGGTTAAGACACAACATCAACGAAAAACCAAATACAAGTTTTAATTTAAACATTTAGAACACCACTCAACATTAGGCGGCAATACGCCCACATACTCTAATATTCATATAGGTATTATTTTGCAAACTGTCAAGTTTTTCACAGATTTAACTTTCTGTTCACAATTATGAAACCGTTTTGTCTACTTATCATATACACCGCATTTATCTTTTTCCTTTCTAATGAAGCTAGATAGTAGGTGTGGGAGGGATGAATGAAGCGCATATTAAAATTGTATATGATTGGCCTTACCTTATTTGACCTCGAGAAAGCAGCTGCCTCCGCATACGACGATGAGGATCAGAACGTTGAAGCAAGCAAGATTGCTCTGCAAAGAACATTTTCTCTGCCCATAAATCTGGCAACAACGGCTGGCACCCTCACGCTTGTGATTACCAATCGCCCTGATGAAGCGGACAACTACTATTTACGGCCCTATAACCTGCCTGATCCGGGAGATTTTTTTGAGATGAGCCACTTGGTATTTCTGCGAGAGGTAAGGCAAAGCTACGAAGATTTTGAGACCCAACGAGGCCTGCTAATAGCCGAGCTGGCCAATACAAGCCTTCTACCCCCATCCCTGCAAAGCAAATATGTGGATGAGATGTTAGAAAAAAAGAAGCTACCAAAAGACCTGCAGGCAATGAAAGATGATCCTGACAAGGAAAAGGTGGCAGGACAAAACGCCATCTTCCCCCTGGACCTACAAGCCTACAGATACCAAATGACCGACAAATATGCCTTTCCATTTAGCGTGCTAACTTTGGATTGGTCGTTCGTTCCCAGTGGGATTGATAAAAAGATAAAAGAGACAAGAGACTTTGCTGACCGGGAGGAGTTTTATACCTATATAAATGACACCTTCGTCGATCACATTAATGGCCTGGCCACCAAGATTTATGATGAAATGAACCGCAAGAGCAAAAGAGTTTTATATGGATAAAGTGAGAGAAGAACCCAACATAGCAATGAAAAATAGTAGAAACAGGCTAGAACCACTCACATTGCCACCATAACGCAATGACATGTCTATTGTTTTCATAGCCTCATTTTACATAGATCAACTGTAATGGAAAAAGTTATTTACGCCATTAACTTTGAGACCCCCATTAAATAAGGGGCACAGAAGCAGAAAAATGTGGCCACTAATTCATTGAATTTAGGGCAAAGTTGGAGGTTTTTTTAAAAAAACCTGCAAAAAGGGGGGTTTTACGCAATTATTTGCTGGATTTTTTTAAAAAACCCGTCCATGATCAAAGAGTCTTTTAACTAGATAAGGAAAGGTAACTATTATGAATAAATCAGATCTCGTAACTGCAATTGCTTCAGATACTAATCTAAGCAAGACGGACGCAACTAAGTGTTTGGATTCTGTGATCAGTCACATCCAGAAGGCATTAAAGAAGGGCGGCGAAGTGCGCTTGGTAGGCTTTGGTACTTTCAAAGTAACTGCGCGTGCTGCACGTACTGGCAGAAACCCACGGACAGGCGCTCAGATTAACATCCCTGCGTCCAAGTCTCCTTCTTTCCGTCCAGGAAAAGAATTCAAAGACATCCTCAACGGCTAATTGCTGTACAGGTTATTTGAGAGGCTAGCGGGAAACCGCTAGCCTTTTTTTATGGAAGACAGAAGATAGAAACCAGAATCCAGAATCCAGAATCCAGAATTCAGAAACCAGAATCCGGAATCCGGAATCCAGAACCTTGAATCAAAGTGCAAAACTTATGTCTTCTTAATTCTGAATCTGGTTTCTGGTTTCTGGTTTCTGGATTCCGGATTCTGGTTTCTGGATTCTGGTTTCTGGTTTCTGAATTCTGATTTCTGGTTTCTGGATTCTGGATTCTGGATTCTGGTTTCTGTCTTCCGCGCCCTAGCTTCCCGACTCCGCGTTCTTAATAACAGACTGATAAGCCCAGTCAACCCACGGCAGCAGCCGTTCAATATCTCGAGCTTCTACGGTAGGGCCACACCAGATCCGTAAGCCCGGGAAGGCATGACGGTGATTATTGATGTCGAAGGCCACATTCTCCTCTCCAAGGATCGCACAGATTTTATCGATCACGCCCCATTGGATACTGGCATTGGACATGGTAAACCAATCTTCAATGAACTCCAGGCACACCGTTGTATGAGATACGGTAGCCGGGTCTTTGGCCGTAAATCGGATCCAGTCCCTATCCGCAACCCATTTCTCGATGACCGCGCGATTTTCGAGACTTTTTTCCAAAAGCCCCTGCACGCCACCCAGCTTTTCAGCCCATTCCATGGCCAGGAGATAATCTTCAATACAAAGCATAGACGGCGTATTCACCGTAAACCCTTCAAATATGGGCATCATAATCTGCCCGTCATTCTTAAGGCGTAGTAGCAACGGAATGCGCCATGAGGGTGTATGAGTCTTGAGACGCTCCATGGCTCGCGGCCCCATGATCAACATCCCGTGAGCAGCTTCTCCCCCTAGAGCCTTCTGCCAAGAAAACACCGTGACATCCAACCTGGACCAAGGCAAGGGATAGGCAAACGCCGCCGACGTTGCATCACAGAAAGTCAGTCCCTGGCGGTCATCCGCAATCCAGTCCCCATTAGGCACGCATACGCCGCTGGTAGATCCATTCCAGGTAAAGATCACATCCCGAGAAAAGTCTACCTTCTCCAGGTTGGGCAAATAGCCTATACCAACCTCGGGCACGCGGATATTAGGAATATCCATACGATCCTGCAAGTCGGTTACCCACAGCCTGCCAAACACATCCCAGGCAAGAATCTCGACAGCGTGCGAACCAATGAGGTTCCACAAAGCCACCTCCATAGCACCTGTGGCTGAACCGGGCGTAATGGCAATAAGATAATCATCGGGGACTTGCAAAATTTCACGCGTCCTATCAATGGCCTCCTTAATTCGAGCCAATGCTGCCTTGGAGCGATGAGACCTGCCAACCAGAGCACTAGAAAGGTCAGCCGCAGACCAGCCCAAATGCTTCGCACAAGGGCCAGAAGAAAAATAGGGTCTATCCGGCTTGAGAGTAGGTTTATCTACCATTTCTACGCTTCCATAGTTGATTCTGTTTTCAGTATGCGCCGCCAGGCCTTAAACTGACCAGGGTATTTCTGCTCAGCCTCTGCACGCAGCTTGGGTGCATGATGGGTAGAATAATGATCCAATGCATCCATACTGGTCAAGTGATAGTGAACCGACAACTGGTTTACATTTGCCGCATCCTTATAAACCACCGCCTTTAGAAATCCAGGCAAAGATATGAGTTCCGCCATATGACCCTGATGCCATAGGAAGAAATCATCATAAATACTGGACTCAATCTCCAAGTTTACTTCATAAATGACCATGTCACACTCCCCAGCCCAATAGAGCCTTCTTCTTGTTCACACCCCAGCGATAACCATGCAGATCACCGTCGGATCCAATAACCAAGTGACATGGAATCAGCATCGCTATCGGGTTGGCCCCCACCGCGTTGGCAACTGCCCGGAAAGCGGTAGGACGCCCTACACGATGCGCCAGCTCCTTATAGGTTACAACTTCTTTCTCATGTAAATCAAGCAGTGCTTGCCAGACGCTTTGTTGAAATTCGGTACCGAATAATACGGCTTTGACGGGTTCGTCATTATTAATGGAACGCCAAAAGGCGGCAGCCATCTTATTATCCTCAACCCAATTGGCTTTCGGCCAGGAACGAAAGCTGAAATCCTCTAGCTTGTCCGTAAATCCAAGCGCCAAAAGGTAACCAGCCTTGCTAACAATCAAGGCTGGCCCAAAGGTTGTGTCAACAACACCATAGGCATACGCTTCAGAGGGATCTAAAACGTGAGCCGGGTATAATTTTATAAACGTGCGATGCGTCATCATGTACAAAAGGATGTATCGTATGTGCCAAGTTCAAACTTTGGTAGTTTTCATCGGAATTAAAGGACGTTCCGATGGCTTTGTCAACAAATTGTCGTGAACGATTGATTGAATTTTTAAGATCAAAGCCCTGAGCAAGGCTAGTTGCTATGGCAGTAGCAAGAGCCCAACCACCACCGAACCGGTAGCATTCCGCCCTATGGATGTTATTCTTCTTGACCGTGAGCACTTCCTCGCCCGCTTCCGTGACCAATACATCGTGAAGGTCGTCACCATTGAGCAATCCCCCTGTAATAAGCACCGCATGACTGCCAAGCTTGAAAATCTCTTTACCCACATCACACATAGAAGCTACATCGGTTATATCCAAGCCGGTTAACAACTCCGCATCACGAACATTAACCACTAGCACATCCGTATTGTTAAGAATTGTCTTCCTATATTCCTCAAGCGCCTCAACGGGCAAAAGATATTCTCCGGCCTCAGAGGTGAGTACAGGATTAACGACGACAGACACATCCTTACTCCGATTAGCCAGAACCTCTCCAACTACTCGAACAACATCTATATTGCTGATGGCACCCACTTTAATGGCATCTACACCAGGAGAATCAAAACAAGACTCAATCTGCTGCTTAATAAATCCGGGGTCAATATCGAAAGATTGCCTGTGTATAGGTGAGATTGTAGTCGATAGAAACGTCGGCACACTCATGGTGTGACCGCCCAAAGCTGTTATGGTAATAATATCACCATGGAGCCCTAGACCAGCATTCGTAATATGCTCCCCTACAGTTAATATGCGTCCCTTCATAATGCGCCTCCGATCTTCATTCCTTAAGAAAATTATACGAAGATTATGTTTCGGATTTATTAAGCTATATGTTCATTAATACTAAAGATTAACCAAAATTTCCTAAGGGAGTAAAAACCACCAGCTTGCCTCCCCTGGATGCGCAGGGGAGGCAAGGTGGAATATTATTTCATCTTTTGCAACTAATAGTGAATAGCTAGAACCAGCACTAAATCGCCAGCGACCTCGGATGTTTAATAACAGCTATAATCCCATCAATAAGCTCATCCAGGAAGCCCGGATCTTTGCCTTCAGCCATAACACGAATCAACGGCTCAGTCCCCGATTTGCGCACTAATATACGTGCATCATCCTTATGCTTGGACTGAAGGTTATTCAAATAATCTTGCACACCCGCATCTTCCAATGGATTGCCGCCGGCAATTTCAATATTCTTTAAAATCTGAGGATAGGGCTCGAACAAATGACAAACCTGACTCGCGGGCTTTCCTGTCTCAACAATCACAGCCAGAACCTGCAAAGCCGCCACCAAACCATCGCCCGTCGTGGAATAATCAGACAGAATAATATGCCCTGACTGTTCACCGCCCACGTTGAGTCCTCTCTCTCGCATCGTCTTGGACACATAGCGGTCCCCCACAGGCGTGCGATACAAATTCAAACCCAGCTCGCCCAGGTACTTCTCCATGCCCATGTTGGACATAACCGTACCCACAATCCCATCGCCGGAGAGAAAACCAGATGCCTGCCACGATTTAGCGATCAGCGCGAGAATGTTATCACCGTCAATCACCTTGCCGGCTTCATCAACCATGACAATACGATCCGCATCCCCGTCCAAAGCAATACCCAAATCAGCCCCATGCTCGAGCACAGTGCGGCGCATCATCTCGATGTTAGTCGCCCCGCATTCCAGATTGATGTTACAACCATTAGGCGATACAGCCACAGGGATAATCTCAGCACCTAACTCCCAAAACACCGGCGGCGCAATGTGATAGGCAGCACCATTGGCGCAATCGATAACGATTTTCAGGCCATCAAGACGGATATTCTTGGGCAGCGTACTCTTCACAAACTCAATATAACGCCCTGGTGCATCCTCAAGACGACGGGCACGACCCAAATTCTTAGGAGCTGTCAGGTCCGTCAGATTGTCCGCCAAGACCTGCTCTTCGATAAGATGCTCCACATCGTCAGAGAGTTTAAATCCATCGGGACCAAAGAACTTGATACCATTATCCTCATAAGGATTATGAGAAGCCGAAATCATAACCCCCATATCAGCCCGCAATGAACCCGTAAGCATCGCCACAGCCGGCGTAGGCATCGGCCCCACCAGCATGACGTCCATACCTACGGAAATAAACCCTGCGGTTAAAGCAGGCTCGATCATATAGCCCGACAGACGCGTATCCTTGCCAATCACCACCATATGCCTATGATCACCACGAATAAAGTGCTTCCCCGCAGCCACAGCCAGCCGCATCAATATATCAGGGGTCATGGGATAGATATTAGCCTTACCGCGAACACCGTCCGTGCCAAATATGTTTTTCTTTTTTACGCCGGCCATCAGCCACTCCTATAATTTCAGTATTTGCATGGAATATGAAGCATAAGTCCATTTTGCACAATGTATAAATTCATGTTGAAAAAAATTGTAACTTTTCAGATTACTAAAAAGAATTTTGGCACGCACACCTGTGTTAAGGGATTATTAACCCCACCTTAACCTTTCCTTAGGATAATTCTCATGCGATACTAATCGTGGATGCAAAGCATCCTTTAAGTAAAAACCATAAAAAACAAAGGGGAAAAGGCATGAGACTCAATAAAGCACTGCTTCTTGCAACACTATTCGTGGGAGGGACCTCTGTTGGTTGGTCTACGAATACTGCCCACAATGATGAAAATGCAGCACCTACTGTTGCAGTACATCAGGATCAGTATGTAGCTACTATACATAAGGGCCGAGTGGCAAAGGGTAAATACAAGTCAACTCCTTCCCATACGAAGGAAGTCTTGTCTCTGTATAGAGAAGGTGGTCGCAAAAAGCCACATCCGGCACCCCATCCAACTCCGAAGCCAACACCAACACCTACACCTACACCCACACCCTCGCCTTACCCTGCGGCATTTGACTTCAGCCAATATGCCACCCAGTTTGATCAGGGCGACTTGGGATCTTGTACCGCTAACGCTTTGTCCGGAGGCTTCTTTGTACTTGATGTGCTAGAAGAACAGGCCAACGATAACAACCAGCATACGGTGGACATCTATAAGTCAAAGATTGCGCCTCTCTCCCGACTCATGATTTATTATAATGAGCGCGCGATGGAAGGCTCGGTAACCCAAGATGCAGGCGCAAGCATCGGTGATGGTGTTAATTCACTAATCACTCAAGGTGCATGTCCAGAGACTGAGTGGCCCTACGATATAACTAAGTTTACAGTAAGGCCTCCTGCACAAGCTTATGCTGACGCATTACACAATCGGGTACTGTCCTCTTTAAATCACGATTCCATTGACCCAAGCAATGGAAGTGTCTTGAATCTGATCAAACAGAGCCTGATTGCAAAGCAGCCTCTAGCTATGGGTATCATGCTCTACCCAGAGTTTGAATCCGATGCAGTTGCAGCCAATGGTATGGTTCCAATGCCTAGCAATCCTAACCCATCCAACCAGATTGGTGGGCACGCGGTGCTTGCGGTCGGATACAACGATGCAAACCAGACCGTCACCTTTAAGAACTCCTGGGGTGCAGGCTGGGGCGACAATGGTAACTTCCATCTGCCTTACGCTTACTTCGACCCCAGCCGTCAATGGGTTGATGAGATCTGGCAGCTAGGTTCGGTTACCCAGCCTACGGTAACGTTTTCCGTAGCCAACGACAATCATGCTTCGGTTGCCAATGACAACAATGCTCCCCGTAAAAAAGGCATTGCTCCCAAAGGTAAGAAAAGTAAGAAAAAGGGTCGCTAAAACTCTATTGTAATCACGTCAACAACCCAATCCGTGCGGGGCTCCCCCGCACGGACTTCTTTCAAGGACTCCTTTATTGCCCAAGTACCTAATTTTCTTTACTTTTATTCAAGAATTAGGTATAAACACCCACTGTAAATTAATAGAAGTGAGTATTCGATGATGAGAAAATATATATCTCTCGCCCTGTTGTTCTTATTGTCAGACCAGGCCATATCCTCCCATGCAGGAAAGACCTTCTCCAAGGAAAGTGTCTTACCTTCTGAGGAAGTAGTGGATTGCGTCGTTCAGGGGGTAAAAGATTGCACGGCTATTGGGTGCGCCTTTACGTCCCGCCAGAGGCTTTGTGCATTAACACTAAATTATTATGAAATGTGCCTTCCTTTACACCAGCTCAAAGAGTCTCTTTTTCCTGAGACTTACAGAACCTTTAAACCGCAATCCAGCAAATACATCGTTTTGATGCAGCCAAATGGAACAATCGTCTGCAAGGTAAGCCCTTCTAACTTACAAGAAAAAATATTCAATGATGAAAAGACATATACCAACATACAACTACAGCAAATTGCTTTGGGAATGGTATACAAATATTTCAGCCTACAGTGTCACATAAACTATCTTATGCAGGGCGCACAAAATCTGTGCGACTTTAGCGATTACAGCAAGGCTGAGCGGATCACCGAACACTACCGTTTAGAATGCGCAAAAGAGGATCTTAAAGCAGGGAGAGCCATCACAGACTTAGGCTCAAATGAAGAACTTGTAGCGGCGCTTATAACTGATCATACAAGATACGAAAATCAAAGTTCTTCAATGTTCTTTTCTCTCCTAATGGGGCTGCCGCCCACTTACTTCATACAATGCTATCCTGATAAAAATGACTTCTTGCTACCCGAGCTAGACTTTCAGGATGCCGAGCCCGACGGAGCTGACATTATATATAAGGCCATGTGCTACCAAGCCTTGCAAATCTCTAGGCTGGCGTCCTTCAAGATGCGCATTAGTCTGACGGAGATGGACGTAGTAGCTCCACTGGACGATCCCCAATATAGAAGGAATTTTTTTAAGCAACAACACGAGCATGGATACCTTGCGCGGGTCGATGACAAGGGTATTCTGCATACCGACCAAGACCCTCCTGAAGAACGAAAAGATGAACCCATCCGCTTAACCCAAGCTAGATATGCCCTTAGAGCGGCTCAGTTGGGAATCCAGACAGATCTAGTACCGTTAGCAGAGGAAATTGAATCCCTAAAAAAGAAAATTGCTGGCCTTGAGGAAACAAATGCAGCAAAGCAGCGGCAAATTAATCTATTGCAAGCAGATCTTGCAAAAAAACAAGTCCTCGAAGAAGTCGCAGCTGAAGCCGATAAAAAGAGCCAAAAAACGAAGGCAGTAACGAATCAGTCCGATCAGACAGCCGCACTCAAAGCAAAAAGACAAGAGATCCAGAAACTCCAAGAGCAGATAAAAACGATAAAGGCAACGGTCGCCCAAAAAGACGAAGCAATCAAAGAAAAAGATAAAGCAATCAAGGAACTAAAAGTTTCGCTCAGCAAGTTGATGAAACAACAGGAGTCTCTCTTGCAGGCACAAAATACTAGCACGGACACGATTCGGATTCTGGGCCAGGAGACCAAAGACCAACGCGCAAGACTGGATGCGATGGAAACAAGAGTAGCCGAATCCGTGAGCAGACATCAAGAGCTTAATACTACAATAGGACAGCTCGAAGAAACCGCTCAATCCTTAAGGGCAATGAACAGACTATTAGCAGGGTCCAACGATAACGCTCGCGAGAAGCTGCTACATGCCAAATCCCGCCACATAGATCCCCTCTCCGCAGCCCTATTTAAAGCTAGTCAAGAGCTGGAAGCCGCAGAACAGAAATGCCTAGAACTAGAAGATCGAAATGAACAGCTGGTGCTAGCCCTCGCCCAGGCCACTGGTACCGATAACAACAGCGTATTAATAAGTAACGCGCTGCTCGAAAGTGACAACAGAGCTCTTGAAGAACAAAACAGTATGTCCCAGAGCCAATTAACAGAGATGAGATTGCAAAATTTACTTTCTATTACCCGAGAGCAGACACTCACTAAGGCACTCGACGATAAGGCACTGGTAGAGGAAAGGCTGAAGGAAGACAACACCTTGCTAGCCGCACAGCGAAATGACTACGCTCGCCAACTCGTAGCACTCTCAAATCAACTCGCAGAAGAAAGGGCACTAAGACTGAGAGCGGAACAGGAACTCATGCAACAAACCCAACCCAAGAGCAAGCCTAAGAATAGGAACTGGAACGGGAATAAAAACGGGAACGGTAAAAGGTATGCGAATACGAACGGGAACGGGAACGGGAACAAGACCAAAGCTGAAGGCAGCAGCAAGTAAAACGGGAAGTAGAACCATTCAACGTAATGGTGGATAGGAGCGCGAACAAGCGCCCAACTTGTCATCACCGCGAAAGCGGGGCTGGACAGAAAACTAAGAGCTTGCCGAGCAAGCATGATATTGTCGGGCCCTGCCCCACACCCCGGGATATTTATGGAAAGCCTAGAACTCTTGGTTAGTACTTAGCTCAAAAAGCTGTTTCATTTTAACTTGAAAATTCATATATATGGACCGCGGTACAGGCGGGGACGTCGATGACCGTGAAAGTCTCGACCATGAGATATTCTAGGCTTTCTAGAAATATCCTGGGGTGTGGGGCAAAGCCCCACGAAGACTGTGTTGCGTGAGCGATTCCTTATTTTTAAATAGCCACCTTCACGGGGATGACAAGCTGGGCGATGTTACCACACCCGGCAATATTTGCTGCAGGTTTACCTAAACCCTAAAACGCCACTCGCAAATTCTTAACCCCGTGGACTGTTTCCTCGGGCTCAGTTTCAAAAGCTATACGCTCGCCTGGCAGCAGACGAGACTCGGAGAACGTATGTTGCCATTCTTTCACCACGCACTGCTTTGCAGGATCGTCCTCACAACTGCCCATCAGCTGAATATGGATGGGAGGTATGCTTGATACATGGGCGGAAGCGTTTACTACTTCGCCACGTACAACCAAAATATTTTTGCCATTTTCTTCCGTGTGATGGGGCTGAACATTTTCAACCTTTAAGCCCGCACCAGGAACAGCCACCTCAAAGCCCAAAGTCTCATAGACAGCCGACGCCGCCGGCCAGGATTGCACAATCGTATGGCGCCCAAGATAAAAGCCTGAACAGACCAATACAAGACAGGCAAAAAAAGCAACCCACCCAGAAGAAAAGCGCGGCGGAATTGACTCATTAACGGCATGGGGATGTGCGGGTATGTCCTCAGGATCGATCGTCATAGGAACCATGGATTCATGGGGCGCCTGAAACCACGTATGCTTGCAGATAACACAGCGCACTTTACGCCCTTCCGGGCCTATTTCTTCATCACGAACGAAATATCGTTTATTGCACTTTTCGCAAGTTAAAATCATACGTCTATACCTAAGGTTTACTATTATAGTTATAAAGGCTGGAAACCCAAATTGCAAGGCATAACAGGCCTAAGGCCGACATGTGAAAACGAAGTCTATGAAGGGAAAGACATAGCTCCCAGCTTGCCTCCCCTGCGAAAGCAGGGGTCCAGCACTTAAAATGTGCTTCGCAGCAGCTCCGAAGATAATACAGAGTCGCTACGCGACACATTTTGCGCTGGACCCCTGCTTTCGCAGGGGAGGCAAGCTGGGGCTTTGTGCGCTTTTAATTTTCATGCGTAGGCCCTGATAAAAGGCCCCGATGGACCCTCACGGCAACAGACAAAAAAACGACGACTATATATCCAGGTCTTTAATAAACTTGGCATTTTCCGTAATAAAGGCAAATCTTTTTTCTGGCTTGCGGCCCATGAGGTCATCCACAAACTTCGCGATGTCCACCGTTCCCTCACCGTCCTCACCAGGCAAACAAACGCGGAGCAACTTACGGCTCTTAGGGTGCATGGTTGTATCCCGCAAATGCGTCCAGGGCATCTCACCCAAACCCTTGAAACGGCTTGTATCCACATTGGACTTACCCTTAAACACCGTCGCCAGCAGCTCCTCCTTATGAGCATCATCCCGCGCATAAACCGAAGTAGACCCATGAGTCAACCGGTACAGCGGCGGCTGCGCCAGATACAGATGCCCCTTTTGAATTAAGGGCAACATCTGCTGGAAGAAAAACGTCATCAACAGAGCCGCAATGTGCGCCCCGTCCACGTCCGCATCGGTCATAATAATAATTTTGCCATACCGCAAAGATTCCAGCGAAGACTTCTTCCCCACCTGACAGCCCAGCGCAATGGAAATATCCTGCATAATCTGGTTACCAATCAGCTTGTCAACACTCGCATTGGCCACGTTCAGGATCTTACCCCTCAGCGGCAAGATCGCCTGCGTATGTCGATCCCGGGCCTGCTTAGCTGAACCACCTGCCGACTCACCCTCTACCAGAAACAACTCCGTTTCCTCAATATTAGAGGAAATACAATCGGACAATTTACCTGGCAACCGCAAACGTTGAGTCGCCGTCTTCCGCGCGGTTTCCCGAGAATTCTTCCGACGCAACCGTTCTTCCGATCGCTCCACCACATATTCAACCAAAGCTTCCGCCTGTTGCGGATTACCACTCAACCAATGGTCAAAGTGGTCCTTAACCGCATTTTCCACCAGGCGCGTCACATTCTGGGTCACCAATTTTTCCTTGGTTTGCCCCTGGAATTGAGGGTTACGAATAAACAGCGACAGCACCCCAATGGTATCAGTCACCACGTCATCAGCGGTAATTTGAGCCACCTTCTTGTGATTGAGCATCTCCGCATAGGATTTCAAGCTTCTCGTCAAACCCTGACGCAATCCAGACTCATGAGTACCTCCCTGAGGCGTAGGCACCGTATTACAATAGGAACGCACCCCTTCCGTGTCCTCATCCACCCAAGCGATGGCCCACTCGAGCCGCCCTTCATTTTCCGCGAGCTCCGCACGCCCCACAAAGGCCTCAGGCACAACCGTCGTCTTGCCAGCAAGTTCATCACGCAGGAAATCATCCAGACCCCCTGGAAAGCACAGCCGCTCTTCCGTGGGCGTCGTATCCCCCTCACTCAAGAGAGAAGCATCACAAGCCCAGCGTACTTCAACACCCCTATGCAGATATGCCTTCGAGCGCACAAGACGATAAAGAACTCTTGGAGAAAAAGTAGTCGTTTCCGTAAATATCTCAGGATCTGGAGAAAACGTAATTGTCGTGCCCCGCCGGTTGGGTGTATTACCCATATTTTCCAGCAGCGTCACAGGAACACCCCGTGCATACGCCTGCCGCCACAGGACCTTATCCCGGGCAACCTCAACCACTAAAGAAGAAGACAGCGCATTTACCACCGACAGACCCACACCATGCAAACCACCGGCGGTTTCATAAACCTTATTCCGGAACTTACCACCGGAGTGCAAGGTTGTTAAAATCACCTCCAAGGCCGACTGACCCGGATACTTAGGATGCGCATCCACCGGAATACCCCGACCATTGTCGCACACAGAAAGCGATCCATCCTTATGAAGCTCAACCTCGATACGAGAAGCATGCCCGGCCACCGCCTCATCCATAGCATTGTCGATCAACTCCACCACCAAGTGATGAAGAGCCGTCAGGTCGGTGCCGCCAATGTACATACCGGGTCGATGACGTACAGGCTCCAGACCCTCCAGAACCTCAATATCATCGGCCGTATAGTTACTGGCTAGCGCCTGTGCCTTGGATGCAAATAAATCGCTCATTATAAGTGTCAAACTCCAGCTATAGCATGTAGACCTGTTGAACCAAATCCGCCCGCGGCTCTGGCCGTATCATCATCCAGCGGATGAGATTGTGGAATCAGCTGAGCTTGCACAACCGGCGCAATCACCATCTGAGCCACGCGCATACCACGGGTTACAACAAAGTCTTCCTGCCCTAAATTTATCAAAACTACTTTAATCTCGCCACGATAATCTGAATCAACAGTCCCAGGTGTATTTAAAACCGTCACACCATTCTTAGCCGCAAGCCCCGATCGAGGACGAACCTGCCCCTCAAACCCTTGAGGCAACGCAATCGTTATACCCGTAGGTACCATCGCCCTATGACCAGGCGCAATACTCAAATCAGTATCCACAGCCGCAATCAAGTCAAGTCCTGAGCTATCTACGGTCGCATACGCCGGCAGAGGTAATGCTCGCGCGTGTTCCATCTGAAAAACTTTAACGTCAACTTTGCTCATTTCTTTTTCCTTGTCATTTTGGTCTAAATGTATTACAAATATATGTAATATAATTAGTTATTTGGTTAATAGATACCCTGGGATTTCCATTACGTCAAGCGTTTGGGTCCACAACAATATACAGCGGATGGTATGATGCGGATAGATTCTTTGCAAGATTTCTTTATAGGTCGCCAATTGATGAAGATAAATCGTTGGAACTTCCTGAACATTGGTCGGGGGTATGCGGTTTGTTTTGTAGTCAATGACGACGATTTCATGGTCGAAACACACGAGCCTATCAACCTGGCCTGACACCACCTTACCATTGATGGTGCCTGTTATAGGCACCTCCACCCTACTGGCAACTCCAAACAATTGCTTAACTTCATCACTTTCTAGCACACGCAAAACGTCTAATACCAGTCCCTGATAATGATCCTCCGGTACCTTTGCCATGGTTTTGAGCAGCTGCAGCCCTGCTTGATAGCGCTGTTCTTCTGGCACGTCCGGTAAATACTGCAGCAACTTGTGAATCACCGTTCCCCGATTGTAACTCTTAGACGCCAGCGAAACCTCTTCCAGGTTCACCCCAGAAGGCCTTACCGGCCCCTCACTAATTGGCTCATACCGAGGCTTCTCATTGAGCCATGCAGGCGTCGTTGTCTTACCACAGACCTTTTCATGTATATCGAGCTCAGCCAACTCCACCAATTGAGGACAGGCATAACGATACCCTATACCCTGCCAGCCTTGAGGAGAATAACCAGAAAAGTCAAACTCAACCGCCTGCCCCACATCCATAACCGCCGATTGTATCAGCTTATACCAAGAGGCCTCCTGAGGCTCCTGACTGGCCTGCCAACCACAGACATACAAACGATCCTCCGCCCGCGTCATAGCCACATACATCAACCGCCGATATTCCTGATCAATCTGGTGCTGCGCCAGTTGCTTCAACTGTTCCGTTACAGGACATCCCGCCTGACTAGGAGGCGACCATATAGGCAGCTTAGCATACTCCCCACAACTCGCCCAAAGGATCTGCTCCCCATGACGAGGCAGCTGAATGGTATCCGGCAGAAAAACAATAGGCGCCTGCAACCCCTTTGAGCCATGAACGGTCATAATGCGAACTTCGTCCTGCTCCCCATTATCCAGATCCCGCTTAACCTCCAACTCCCCTTGGGAAAGCCAAGTAAGAAAACCCAAGAGACTAGGCACATTGCTCAACTGATATTGCTGCACCACATTCAGAAATTCATCAATAGGATCTTGAGCCTCAAAGCCCAATCGCGCGATCAATGACTTAGCACCCCCATGGGCATTTAAGACACTAGCGTAAAAATTAAACGGCGTGCTCTCCCGAGCCAACTCCCGCATACCTTCAAGCAGGTCATAATACCTATCTTTTCGATCCTTTAGGCGCTCCCAAAGGGTAACCTCTCCACGACCATAGGCCAACTCGAAAAGCTCATCCTCCGTCATGTTCACCAAAGGACCCTTCAGCACACAAGCCAGATTCAAGTCATCAAGAGGCTGAATCACAAACCGGCCCAACGCAATCAAATCCTGCACAGCCAAATGAGCCAACAAATCCATGCGGTCAGCACCGGCCACAGGAACCCCATATTGTTTCAATGCCCGCACCAAATTGTCCACAAATCCCGACCGACGCCGAACCAGTACCATAATATCCCCAGCCCGAATAGGACGACCCCTAGACAGCAGCAACTCCTTGTTATCAAGCCACTGTTTTATCTGACCAGCCATCACTTGAGCCAACCTCACTTGCGGCGCCACATCCTGCTCTTCTACCTCAACGGGAGGTGCCCAAGACGACAGCTCAGCCGCCTCATCCGGCGCAACCAATGGCCAGACTTCCACAAGACCACCCTGCCCTATACGGAAACTGTGATGCTCAATAAGCTCTTCTTCAAGGGCCACCCCATCACGGGCAACCAAATGCTCAAACACCTTATCCACCACCCCAAGCACTGCCTGAGTAGATCGAAACGAAATATTCAGCTGCACTTCCCGCCAGTTCGCCTTCGCCGCCTGAATGGCCTTGGTAAAGTGCTTACGCATCCCATCAAAAACATACGGATTCGCACCCTGGAAACTATAGATAGACTGCTTAAGATCCCCCACCACAAACAAAGTCCGTCGACCCTCTCGCGCTCCCGTTCCCGAAAAGAATTCCTCCGCAAGACTAGAAATAACAGCCCATTGGTGCAAGTTCGTATCCTGAGCCTCATCCACCAAAATATGATCCAAACCACCATCCAACTTAAAAAGCACCCAAGGCGCCACATCCGGCATCCGCAATAGATGAGCCGTCCGCTCGATCAAGTCATTATAGTCCAACTGACCCCGCCGCTGTTTTTCCTGGGTATAGGTCTGCAGAATAGCAACCCCCAAATTCACAATAGCCCAAGTCCGCGTCGCACAATCCAGCGAGTTCACCCGATTCTGCAAATCCTGCATCCGCTCAGCCTCTTGGAGCAGAATTTCCAGAACCTCCGGATTCTTATCCACCACCGTTTTCGTAGCCAACCGCTTGCGCACCTCACCCCCAGCGGTCAGAAACAACGCTATATACGACTCAACCTTCATTTCCAGAAGGCAACCAATCAAAGCCTCTCCACGCTGTTGATCCGTCTCCGATCCCGCCTGAAGGCAAACAGCCGCATGCCTCAATTTTTCACGATTAGAACCTAACATAGCTTTGGATATATAGTCCTCAACCCGATGATCCAGGGACACCCCTAACAACCGCTCAATCTCAATACGAGCCCGCTTAAGAGCCTGCGGCTCCTGGATCAACCAAGACCACTTGTGCCGCTCGCCCATCAAATGCGCCAACATTTCAGAAAAACTGTTATCGTCAAAAATATCCGTCAGCTTCGCAAGAAAAGGCCGCAAACCACTCTCCGACCGCAAAAGATCATCTTGAACCTTTTGCAGCAAATGATCTGACAGCGTCTCATCCAAAACCTGAAAGTTAGGCGTCAGGTTGGCTTCCAACGGAAAGCGCTTCAAAATAGACTGACAAAACCCATGGATAGTTTGAATCTTCATCCCACCAGGACTATCCAAAACCACAGGAAACAGCGTCCGAGCCCGCAAGAGTTGCTCAGCCGTAGGCGCAGCCCCCAAAAACACAGCCAGACGTTCCTTCAACTGCTCAGGCGCCAAAACAACCCACTCACTCAAACGCTGATGAAGACGGTTCTGCATCTCTCCCGCAGCCGCCCTCGTAAAGGTCAGACACAAAATACGCTGCGGCTCTGCCCCCTCCAGCAACAGATTCAACACACGATCGGTCAGCACCTTCGTCTTACCGGTTCCCGCCGAAGCAGTCACCCACACACAGGCTTCTGGATCTGCCGCAAGTCTTTGTAAATGGTCGGGACTGCGCATCATCTCAAGCACTCTCCCTGATCCACTCTTGGGTACGAGTCAGATGGGCATAAGGATTATACTTCAAAGCATACTTAGCCCGAGGCTGAGCCAGATAGGCTACCTCCTGCCGACCAAAAGCCTCCACCAGAGCACGCAAGCCCTCAACAGCCCCTTCAATCAACTTTTTCTCCTCAAGACCGATGTTACGAATTTCACCCGCCGGATTGCTCCCCCGCAAACGCCAATACTGAATCGAATTAACCGAACGAGGCCCCAATTCCTTAAATCCACCGGCCGCCACAATAGCCGCCTCTAAGGTAAGCTGCGGCGCAATCCCCTGCTCCACTTCACGCACCGAAGGCACCCCACCGGTCTTATAATCAATCACCTCAACACATCCATCCTGACGCAAATCCAGACGATCAGCCTTCGCCGTAAGCGTAAAAGGCCCCACCGCCGTGTTCAAAATAAGCCTACCGGAAGTCTCCGTATGACTAGCCCGGATTTGAGGCAAACGAGCAGCCTCCGTCTCAAGAAACCACGCCGCAATCCGCTCAAAACGCGGCCACCAGAAGTTGATCACCTCTGGCTGTTCTCCATAGGAAGCAAAAATCTCCCGACCCAACCCTAACAGAGAGTCCAAATCCCTCGCACCAGCACGCACAAATGCGTCCAAGATATTATGAATAAGCGTCCCCTTTTCCGCCACCGTAACCGGCTTTTCCAGAGGGTCTAGCTCTTTAAGCTTTAAAATCTGCCGAGCATAAAGCGCATAAGGGTCCCTCATCCAGGTTTCCACCTGCGTCACCGATAGCTGACAAGGCCGGGCCGCCACAGGAGGACAAGGCGCAGGCCTACCCCACGGCGCAATCCGCCCAGGCTCATTAATATGGCCATACCAAGACAACCACGGCTCAGGCGACTTATCAAGCTCCACCCCACTGGCCCGCAACACTGTCTCAAGCCGCAAGAGCCAACGAGAAGCCACCGTCGGCGTACCATTCACCCGCAAGGATCTCGTACAGATCACCTTCTTCGCACAAAACGCCTGGGCAAAATCGTGCGCCGACAGACCAATCCGCCTTTCAGGCAAGGGCAAACCATACTCTGCCCGCATAGGCCGATTAAGCCACGGGTCGGCTTCCGTCAGAGAAGGCCAAGTGCCCTCATTCAAACCACTCAGAATCATAATATCCGCTTTAACGGTACGAGCCTCCAAAGGCCCCAAAACAAACAAGCGAGGATGATAACCATAGGGCTCCCGAACCGTAACCGTGCCCATCATCTGTTGCAGCAAAGTCGGGTAATCCTGAGCGGAAATCGCCGGAAAATCCTCGACCGAAAGACCAAGGTTCGCCCAAAATTCCGCAAAAGCATCCGCAAAAGTCCCCTGCCACAACCGATCGCCCACCATATAGCGAGCCACCTCAAAATGCGCATCCACGAGACTTTGCAAAGGCACCAAAGGCTGTTGCGTCAGCTCCCTAAAACCCGCAGAAGCCTGCTGGAAAGGTTCATAAAACACCCTAAACTCATCGGAATAAGCGGCCATCTGCCCCACGGTGCGGTGCTGCCGGCAAAGAGTTTTATCAGTCCGAAGAACCATGTCGCCCACAGCGACCAAAGGATGATGCAAAACCTTCAGTAAGCTTAAAATACTATCGGGCTCCAGCAAAGCTTCCGCCAACAAGAGCATAAAAGTAGCCTCAGGAATCTCACTCAGAACACAACCCGCCGTATCATCAGCCCGCACATCCCAGCGCTCCAATTCCCGATGCACCCGCGCCGCCAACTGACGATCGGGCGTGACCAACGCAACGGTCTGATCCGGCTCTTCCAACGCCTCTCTCATAAGCAAAGCGACGATGCCAGCCTCCTGGGACGGATTGGCACACTCCAGCAATTTAAAACCCTCACAAGCCTCTCGAGCAACCTCAGCCGCCACAACCCAAGATCCACCCACACTAGGCTGCATGGCACGGGATAGAGTTGCAAATCGAGCCCTGTTCCCTGGCTGCCCCTCAACGAACAAATCAGATACACAATCCCTGCCAACACCAAATTGATTCAACAACCGCGCCATACCATACTGCGGATGGGTAATCTCCAGCTGATCCCACTCCTCATCGGGCATGACCTTATCCAACCCAGGAAGAATAACGTGCCCCTGAGGCAGACCAGAAACCACATGCATCAATTCCGCCGTACAAGGAATAGACCCCGTAGACCCCGCCGCAATAACCCGATGACCAGGCGGATGATCCCGCCACTTATTCCCATAGGCCATAATCAGATCCCGACGCCAAGCCGCCGGATCCGACACACCCCGCGCCTGCATAATCGCTGGCCAATGCTCCGTAATAATGTTCAGGAAATCCAGGGTAATCTGCCAATGTTTGGCATAATCCTCAGGCACGAGATTCGCCAACGCTGAAAAGGGCAACCCCTCCCAATGAATCTGATCAATAAGCCGCGCCAGCTCCGAAGCCAACTGCACCGCATGACCAGCTTGCCCATACCCGCTTTCACCAATAGCCTGACCATATTTAATAATCAGCTGCATCAGAATACCCAAGCGAGAAGACACCGATATAGGCGGCAGTATATCCTTGTGAATCCACTGGGGCGACAACACCGCATCCTCAGGATCCAAATCCGCAAACGGCATCATGCGCGGCAATATCAGAGCCCGCCCCGAGTTATACTTAACCAAAGCCTCCCGCAAAGACCGACAAGCCCGCCGGTTGGGCAACAAAATCAAGGTATCCGAAAGCTCACCCTCACGCCCACACAAAAGCCACTGCGCAAGCGCATCCGTAAAAGAATACCAAGGAGGAATAGTCGAGACGTTCATGCCTCAATGTAGAATATTTACGGGACGATCTCTAGAGGGAAAGTTTGGATAATGCAGATTGTCAGGGGAAGGTGCTTCACCATAGTTTTTCAGCTCCTCCCTTAAACCGGAAAGGATCTGAAATCAGGATCATATATATATTGTGTATTATATCTTATGCACTAAGACAGCTATCGGCTCTCATGCAATTGAGTAACAGTTGACGTTGCTTTCCTTTCATGAGTTCATGAGGAAACATTGATTTTCTCCTCAAAAACACAATCTATAGCATAATCATTAGCTTCGTTAACAAGAGATATGGATAAATTTCATGTAATTAGATCTCCTTTGTCTCCGTATCTTTTTTCCCTTTTTTGACCAAATATCTTGACTTCACTGCATGCTCTTCAAATCTTTTTTTGAATTCAATAAGCTCTTCCTGGCTGAGATTTTCTAGATCAAAAAGAGAATTGTGGGCACCTTCCTGACTGCGGATGATTTCATCAAGCTTTATCTGGATTGCAAGATTATCCCGGTTCTGACTATTTTGAATAAGAAATACGATAAGAAATGTTACAACTGTCGTAAACGTATTTATGACTAATTGCCACGTATCTGAATATTCGAAATAGGGACCCGTTACTCCCCAAATGATAACAGTCAGAAACGCCAGTACCGTTACTATTGGTAGGCCAGCAACGTACGCAGAAGCCCTAGTAAATAAAGAAAAATAATCATTAAGTTTCATTTTACCCCCCTTTCTTTATGTCTTTCCCTATCTTTATGCCTTTTCTTTGATGTTCTTATCTTTTATATGAAAACTGGAAAACACAACATGTATGTGAATGATCCTTTAAAGCACATGGGAAAATATCCAAACTAATATCAAAACTCCAATTGGAACGCCTAGTATCCATGCAATTAAATACCTCATCTTTTTTCCTCCTCAAAAAGCGACCACATCAGAACAACACACAGTGGTAATAGTATAATAATAATATATAAATATTAATAGAACGTTAATCTAGAGTAGTGCAATTGTATTTTTACCGACAACCATGTTATATGATCCTTATTTATTGTTTTTGGCCATTGATTTATACTGTAGATGCTGCACGAATATTTATTGAATTTCATTAGACCTTACTTTCTATTTGCACAACATGATTATCGTGTTACAATAATATTGTAAGGCACAGAACAGATTAGTGCTCATATTACTTAAATTGCTTCAACATTATCCACTACACAAATTAAATTTTGTGAGTTGTGCAGACAACTAAAAGGAGGAGAAAATGGCTATAGATAAGGAATACATCAAAGATTCAGAAGAACTGTTAAGAAAATACCAAGACAAACTGTCTAAGATAGAGGCTTCCTTGGATAAAGCAACTGGAAGTGAAAAAAAACGACTCCTAGAAAAGAGCAAGGAACTAAAACAGAAATATAAAGAAGCTAAAGCTAACCTGCAAGAACTTAAGGACAGCGCAGAAGAGGGGTTTGAGAATATTAAAGAAGCCTCCGTCGAGTTACTTAACGCTTTAAAAGAGGCATTTGCTGAATACACAGATATGGTTAGCACGGATAACATTAAAGAGAATATAATTTACGCTAAAGAAAATGTAATACAATTTGGAAAAGATAAGGCGTTTGAAATTGAAGATCGGGTAAGAAATAATCCTTTGGCTACCGTTGCAATCGCTGCAGGTGCGGGACTTCTTATTGGCCTATTTCTAAGGCGTTCGAAGTAATGTCTATACTATTGCTTTTATTAGATATCTTTCTGAAACCTGAGGCGCCCAAGTTTTCCTTAAATGGGCGCCTCTTGGGATATGCATTAATATTGATGGCCGGAGCTATTGGACTCTATTTCTTATTTCAAGGCCTGGTTCCCGTTGTTGGTTATATAGAAAGTGGAGCACTTGTAAGCGTGATATTGGCAGCGGTTGGTTATCTGTTCCTATTATTCAGCAACGAAAAGAAAAAAGCTCAGCCCCTGGATAAATTTTTCAAAAAGTCAAATGAGCACTTTAAAGATAGGGGGAGCGATTTGGAGCGCATTTTTAAAGAAAATGCGCCTACAATAATTCTTTACTCTTGTCTCGCTGGCTTAACGATATACCAAATTATAACTTTGGTGAAAGTAAAGCCAAAAAAGGATTAGGATTTATCCTTTCCATCATCAAGTAGAACCGGACGTTAAAAAAATTAAACCCTCGCGTGCCCCAGATTTCAGAATTTGTCATTTACTTTATTTTATGGTGATTTTGGATGCTTACGAACGTATTTATGGATGCACAAAGGAGCCCTAAAAATCAGATGTTAACATTCAACTCTTTCTGACAGCTACAACCCTAATTCTCTATCCCGCTAACACATGAATTTGGTACATTTAGACTACTGGTTGTTGCATATAGTGTTTCTTTCTGGTAGTCCGTTTGTACTACGACAGCATTAAAAGTCCTTGAGCATACGGATTTACCTTATAATTTTAAGGACCTCATCTTTATAATTACGGCCTCTAATACACCCAAAGTAGAATCAGAGCTGTATGCATAAAGATGAATTAAAGATAGTGTGGACTTTCTTTATTTTTTCTGATATAGATATACTATGAGTGAAGTCAGATACGATAAATTAAAGAAACTCCAAGCGATATGGCCAAAACATGTTGTTATGCCCGCCCATTGGTTAAATGAGCAGGGATTCTACCCTACTTTATTGGACCGATACAAAAAATCTGGTTGGTTAGATTCTGTTGGCCGAGGGGCTTACAAGCTTGCTGCTGATACTGTCGGCTGGAAAGGTGCTGTTTTTGGATTGCAGAAGGGTTACCCGGAAACCCTTCATGTCGGGGGTATCTCCGCACTTGAACTACATGGTTCAACTCACTTTGTCAGAATGTCTCCTAAGACGAATATATACTTATATAGTAGATCCGTTCAGAAGCTCCCTACGTGGGCTTCAAGGTGTGACTGGACAGAGGCAAGTCTCAAATTAATCCACACTGGTTTTCTGGATACAGATATAGGGTTGATAGATTTTAGCGATGGTGATTTCAGCATAACCGTCTCATGCCGCGAGCGCGCAATGCTAGAGATGCTATATAGCGTAAACACTTTGTTTTCTTTAGTCGATTGTAATCTTATCATGGAAAATCTCAACACCTTAATGCCTGACATGGTCCAGTCCTTACTCAACAGATGCCATTCTGTGAAAGCCGCAAGACTGTTTCTATTCCTGGCGAAACGTAATGGCCATAAATGGTTTGGCGAACTGGCTTTAACTAGTATAAATCTAGGGGCTGGGGATAGGCAATTTGTCCAGAACGGTGCATATGATGCTGAATTTAAAATAACATATCCTAAGGAACTTTTTGCAGATGATAGAGTCGAGTTTTAGGAACCAGGTTAGTCTATTGCTGGAGGTGATTGAGGATGCCCTAAAAGACGGCAGCTTAGCTCTCAAGGGTGGTACTGCTATTAATCTTTTTTATTTAAATATGCCTAGGTTGTCTGTGGACATCGATCTTGCTTACCTGCCGATCAATACGAGAGAAGAGTTTGTTTCTGACGTCTCCAGAATCTTTGCAGAGATGAAGAGCAATATATCCAAAAGAGGGATAATCGTTGAGCTCAAGACTACAGCGGACAATATACCTAAATCACTGATTGTGAAGAATACCACGACTAACATTAAGGTGGAGATAAACCTAGTTCTGCGTGGCTACGTTTACAAGCCTACAACGAGGTCACTATGCGACAAGGCTCGGCAGGACATGGGGGTTGCTGTGTCCGTTAATACCCTATCTTTTGAGGACGTATATGCTGGCAAGTTTTGTGCTGCATTGGACAGACAGCATCCTAGAGATTTGTTTGATGTTATGATCTTCTTCCAGAATAATCATATCACCACCCCTCTTAAAAATGCATTCTTAGTCTATTTGATGAGCGGAAGCCGCCCAATATCTGAATTGATTCAGCCAAATCGCCTAGATATTAGAGTCCCTTTCGAAAAAGAGTTTATTGGAATGACAGATATTGTTGTCAGTTATGAAGAACTTGAAGCGGCCAGAGAAACATTGATTCGCTCAGTTGATGAAGCTCTTACTGATAAGGATAGATTGTTCCTGATTTCATTCAAAAGTGGCAATCCAAACTGGAGTCTTCTGGATTTAGACCATATCGAAACTATGCCAGCCATCAAATGGAAGCAACACAACCTAACTCGCATGACAGAAGAGAAACGAAATATGGCGCTACAGAAATTACGAAGAAAGTTACAGCTAGATTGAAGGCAGGTGCTACTTAACAAAACTGCCCTTAAATCGCTTCTTGAAAATGCGGCTGTGTCTATAACACATGATACTGGGGCATTCTAAGAAGGTCTATCAAAAACTGCTCAGAAATAATTAATTCCTTGACATAATTCACCTACGACCTTATATAAAACTAGAATGACCATTGGGTATGGTTTAAGTATAGATATGGTTTGGAGATTATTTAAAATGTTTAGTATTACAAAGAAGTTAGCGCTTGCCGCCAGTATTATGGCTCTTTACTCTGGACAATTTGTTGCCTTTGCATCCAACAATAATAATGATGTGGACGGTGCTGAAAGCTCTTTAAAGAGACTTACCATAGCACCAGCTCCTACGCAAACGACACTTGGAGGGGTAGTTAAACCGAATAAGATACAAATTCTTACCCTTGCGGCCAGCGATGAAAATACAGCCCCAGGTAATTTACGACTCGTATGTTGGGAGTGGAGGAATATTATAGATGGGCTTATTAACAAAGAGGATAAAAATCGAAAGTTTGTTGATCAACACCCCATCTGGCAAAAACTTATCAGGGTAGCCTATGGTGGTTTGGGCCATGATGCCGATTGGAATACCATTCTTAACGGCGAGTTGGTTTACAAGCCTAATCCAGATAGTGATGAAGGAATCATCCGTTTGAAAATATCTGACCTATACAACCCTTTTGCAGAGTCTTTTGACCTATCCGGTTGTGGTGATGTTGGTCAGCACTTAAGCATCTCCATGGGTTTGCGCAAAGGCAAAAAAGACAGCAACAAAAACAAGAGCGAAATCTGGCTAATACCAAGGTCTTTAGCCATGCAGAAACTTGAAGGTAACGCGTCTTATCTTAAAGGAACCATGGGCCAGTGGAGAGCCGAAATTCCTGTGGCGGTTATCTTTAACTGGTGGAGCAACCCAAATGGCGCGTATGCTTTTTGCTATTGGGCTGATTACGTGGCGTGGCGGAAAACTAATTTGCAGGAGGTTTACATGGACGAAAAAACGGTTGGGGCGTCAGGCGCGTCCGCGTGGCGAGGTTGGCGCAATTTCATGTTTCGTTTTTAAACTCGCCTAAGAACTATTGACAATGACCCATGGCTTCTGCCATGGCGCCGGACCTCAAACATGAAAAGAGGCTAGGCAGAAGAGTTTGAACAGATGTCTCAAACTCTTTTATTGTCGACATTCCTAAGGCAAGCCAGGATGCCCATTTTCGAACATATTGCCGCATAGTCGCAAGCGCACCAGGTCTTTGAGAAGCTGAAACCAACAATTGGGTCAAGATGCTCTGAACATCTTCCTCTGTTGGAGCTGGCTCATTAACCATGTACTCCGAAATGTCGCGCCCGTGAGGATTACTCTTGTGTTGGCGGGATACATTTCTTTTATATTGCGACGGCTCATAAAGCGCGGCACCACGTTCGTGAAAACGCCTGAGTGTTTCTTTAGAAGGTAAAATCTTTTGATCATCCAAGTAGTAACCAAGAAAGTTAAAACCATGGGCAATCTTACCAATATAGGTTTTAGAAGGGTGCAGTTGCAGCTGTAAACTAGCTACAACCTTATGGGTGATTTTTACGACTTTTCGCAAGGCGGTTTTGCTTTTAGTGAGCACCACCCAATCATCCATGTAACGCGCATAAAAAACGCCTTTGATCTGCCCAATAGCCTTATCCAGAGGCATTAAGGCGATCGCCCCAAGAATTGGAGAAAGAGGTGAGCCCTTAGGTATCCCTTTGTCATCGTAATCATAGAAGTTTCCTCCACGAGTCTCTGTGCGCTGCAATGCCTTACGCAATAGGGTTAATAAAACAAGGTGATGAACATGGGGCTCGATAATACCCATAAGAACATCAAATCGAATAGACTGGTAGTAGCTCTTAATATCACTTCGCATTACATAATGATGCTCAGATAAGGCAGCCTGAGTATGATTCACGGCCCTTTTAAGGCCTCCACGATCCTTGATATGGTAACAAGATTGGGGAATATGATCATCCATTCTAGCGGCCAAAGCTTGAGCTATAAGCTTCAAGGCAATCATATCCTGAGACGACCAAAGGGAGATAGTTGCGTCATCAAACTCATAGCGCTCCAGCATGTCAAAGGTGTAGGACCCATCATTAAGCTGCTTTAGCAGACCATCTTTGATGCTATTCCACCGTATCCGAAGACGCCAAATGTCGGAGTTAGCAGAGTA
>Ga0182030_10004867_pt1 | contig 28690 bp, 25 predicted proteins | sample 812S3MmetaG_FD_121299 | JGI IMG/M metagenome (GOLD analysis project Ga0182030, IMG submission 121299) | Permafrost microbial communities from Stordalen Mire, Sweden - 812S3M metaG (Illumina Assembly) | ecosystem: Environmental > Terrestrial > Soil > Wetlands > Permafrost | place: Sweden...
CCGACCTTTCCCACGGTCAACCCCGTCGGGGTTGAAGGGGCCATGGGGTTCTGCGAGCCGCAGGTTAAAACCTGCGGCTACCCACGGTTGGCCCCTTCGGGGCCGGACCGGAAATTGCTTAGTTTAGCGCCTATGGGGGTGAGGGGTCTTTTCGCAGACGCTCGGACTTTGACGGAACCCTGCCTGGTATTCCCGGTCATCGCAAAATTGGAGCCGCGCGGTGCCCTTCGAGGAATTCTCCATGGAACGATCCGAATTCATGCTCCGCGCTGCCCACTCAACTCCGCCGTGGCAAGAAAGCGTGGGGGTCGGCGCCGTTGGGTGGCCTGCTCGAAAGCATAGGCGAGCTTGAGGAGGGCGGGTTCGCTCCAGGCGCGGCTGAAGAAGGAGATCCCCACCGGCAGGCCAAAAACAAAACCCACTGGGACGGTGATATGGGGGTAGCCCGCGACGGCCGCGGGGGTGGAACTGCCGCCGAGGTCGTGGTCGCCGTCAATGTGGTCGGTCAAACACGCCGGCCCGCCGGTCGGCGCCACTAGCGCGTCCAATTTGAATTGGTCCATCACCGCGTCGATCCCTAGCGCGCGCATCAAGCTTTTGCTTTTGTCGAGAGCGTCCAGGTATTCCTCTCCATACACCGATCCCTTTCCCTGCGCCTTAAGGAACAAATCCTGGCCGAAAAAGGGCATTTCCTGTTCGGGGTGCTGCTCATTGAATTCGATGATGTGCTGAAGAGTGTGCACCGGCGCGGCGTCGCCAAGCCGGGCAAGGTAACTATTGAGGTCAGCCTTGAGTTCGGTCAGGAGCACCTGATCCTCCGAGCCGCCAAGCTGATCCAAAGTGGTGATGTCCGCGGGATCCACCACGGTGGCGCCCTGGCGCTTCAATTCAGCGATGGCGTCGTTCATTAACTTGTCAACAGCGTCATGGAAGCCGAAAAGCTTGCGCACCACGCCCAGCCGCGCGCCGGCCAGGCCCTTGGCGTCAAGAAAAGTGGTGTAGTCCATGAGGCTCTTGCCGCGGCTGGCGAGAGTGGCCGCGTCGTCGCCGTCAACGCCGGTCAGCGCGCCGAGCAGAATCGCGGCGTCGGTGACGGTGCGCGCCATGGGCCCGGCGGTGTCCTGGCTGTGGGCGATGGGAATAATTCCGGCGCGGCTCACGAGGCCCAGGGTAGGCTTGATGCCGACGATGCCGTTGACATTGGCGGGGGACACGATGGATCCGTCGGTTTCCGTGCCAATCGCGATGGCGCAGAGGTTCGCGGCCACGGCGGCGCCGGAACCGGAGCTCGACCCACTAGGATTGCGGTCCAGCGCGTAGGGGTTGTGCGTCTGGCCGCCGCGCCCGCTCCAACCACTGGTGGAGTGCGAGGAACGGATATTGGCCCACTCGCTCAAGTTGGTTTTGCCTAGAATGACCGCGCCCGCCGCGCGCAGCCTCTTAGCCACAAAGGAGTCCTGGGGCGGCACGGAACCCACCAGCGCCAGCGAACCGGCGGTGGTCTGCATCCGGTCGCGCGTGGCGATATTGTCTTTGATCAAAACCGGGATGCCGTGCAGGGGGCCGCGCGGCCCGCGCGCCTGCCGCTCGCGGTCCAGCGCATCCGCGATGCCCAACGCGTCGGGATTTAATTCGATGACAGAGTTTACCGCGGGCCCGTGCTTGTCAATGGCGTCGATGCGCGCCAGGTATTTTTCGGCGATCGAGCGCGCCGTGAACTTGCCGGACTTCATCCCCTCCTGGAGCGCGGCGAGCGTGACTTCATCGAAGGCGGAGGCCTCCACCACCGGTGCCGCCGTACCACTGGGAACACCTTCCGCGCACCGCGCTGCCAGCGGCGGGACTACTGCAGTGGCGCTAAGCATCCCGGCTTTCAAAAAGCTCCGGCGATTCAGGTGCGAGAGCGATGAGGGCTTTTGGGTAGATCTCACGGTTTTCGACCTCCTGTTCCACGGACTTCCAAATTAGTGAGCGATCCTGGCCCGGATTTCTCGCGAGGGGTTTGGAAGGGCGGGGCTTTACAGGCTGCGGAAAACCCCTAGCCCGGACTTCTCACCAGCTTCAACGTTTCTCTCCGGGCTGCGACGCTTGTAAGCCCCAAAGGGGCGTCCTATCACAGCCCGACCAACGGCCTGGGTTTTAAGGATCAGGTGATACGTCAAGCCCTGAAGGGGCGCTCTAATACTCGGCGCAATGCCTTTTCCGATAACCGATTCACCCCCGGCGGTGGGGCGGGACCATGGAAACGTAGATCGCCCTTTCAGGGCTCAGCCGGGAAACATTCTGTAAACCCAGGCCGTTGGCCTGGGCTGAGATAGGACGCCCCTTTGGGGCTCGCGGAGAATCAATGCCCCGGCGTGGTACCGTTGGGGCTAAATCTGCGTGCTGCCGAACCCGTCATGAGAAATCCGCGCTAGGCACTGTCCCATCCCCGGTCCCCAGAGGGGATCTGTTAAGTAGACGGGGGCTAAGCCCCCGGTAGGTGCATCCCAAACCGAGCCCGACCCTGAAAGGGTCGAATCTACTCGGTAGCAGGTCAAAATTGCGCATCCACGGCCAGGGGTTGTACGACCCCTTCGGGGTCGGGAGTCGAACGTCAGGCCTTCCGGGGGCGTTGCCCCCGGCTATTAAATTGTGCCCTTACAGGGCACGGATACCCTACGAGTTTTTCCGCAGCCTGTAAAGCCCCGCCCTTCCAAATCGGTCGTGAGAAGCCCGAGTTAGAGGGCCTCGAGGGCGCTTTCGATTTGCGGCGGATTCCACCAGAGGGGCAAGTCCAGGTCCGTCGCGACGGTGCGGGCAGAGCTATATCCGCAGAGTCCCGTGATGTTGCCGCCCGGGTGCGTCGAGCCGCCACACAAATAAAGGCCGCCGATCGGTGTGCGATACTGGCCCGCTCCCGGAAAGGGCCGGTTGTAACCGACTTGATTGTTGGCAAATGATCCCACCAGCAAATCGCCGGCTTGCATGTTCGGCAAGGCTCGTTCCGTGTCGAGCGGCGAGCGCGTAAAGGAATCGATCACGGTCTTGCCCATCAAGTTCGGTGCGAATTTTGACCAGAGACGCAGCATCACCTGTCCATGACGTTCCTTCATGGTGTCCCAGTTGGCCGCCGAGCCCTGTACCGCGTAGGGGAGTTTTTCCCACATGAAGGCCGTGTGTTTGCCAGCAGGCGCCTGGGTGGAATCAAACAGCGTGGGACACGCGCCCCACATGACGGTGGGCGGGATGCGGCCGGCTTCGTGCGCCGCCACGATCTCCGGAAACTGCGTGTACTTTTCGAGGCCGAGGATGACCATGAAAGCCCGGTTCAACTCCGGCCGCTGCCGGGCAGCTTTGTAACGCGGCGGCTCTTCCAGAGCCACATTCAGAGCGAAGAGCGGGGCCAGCAAGTTGAATTGAAACGCCTCGGCCTGCCGGCGAAGGTGGAGGGGCGCCGTGTCCGCGTCCATCAGTTGCACGAACGTCTGTTGCGGATTCAGTCCGGAGGCCACAAAGGCGCGGGCGGTGATTCTCTCGCCGCTCTTAAGCTCCACGCCCACGGCTTTCCCGTGGCGAAGTAGAATGGATTTGGGCTCAGCCTGGGTCACGATTTCGCCGCCGTGTTCGCGAATGTCGGCCGCCAGGGCCTGGGCGAGTTTGGCCGCGCCGCCCCGGCACATCTGCGCCATGTGCTGTCCGGAAAGCAGCGCGGGAATGCTGTGGCCAAATCCCTTAAGCCCCAGATCGACCTCGCGCAGTCCATTGAAGAAGAGCAGCCCGGCGCGGATCGTGTCGTTGCGGAATTCCTGCTCGACGAACTCCAAGGGTGAGAGCGCCGACACGCTCAAGAGTTTCTGCCCCAGGGGAGACCGGCTGAGAAGCTCGCGCCGGCGCTCCGGGGGAAGCGGCGGGGATTGCGCTTCGGGCAGCAGAATTTTCTCCACGATGGGCCGGAATTCATCCACCCATTGGCGCAATGCCGCCGCGTCTTTCTTGGAAAACTCAGCAAAAGATTCAATCGATTTTTCGATCGTCGTCCACCATTCGAGCGCGCGGCCATCGGGCAAAATCATGGCCACGTTCAGTTCCGGCTCGATATACTCCGCGCCGTGCCGGGCGAGTTCCAAATCGCCATACCAGGGCATGGCGGTGAGAGCCCGGTGGAAAAAGGAGTGGGTGTTGTGCCAAAAGCCCGGGAAGCGCGGATTCTCAATCGTCGCCAAGCCGCCGCCCAGGACGTCGGCCCGGTCAAGAGATAGAACCCGTAAGCCGCTGCGACAGAGGTAGGCCTGCATCACCAGCGAATTATGACCGGTGCCAATTATGATTCCATCGTATTGTTCCTGCATCGTGCCTCCAGTCAGACCAAAAGACAATGAGAAGGGAGCCCCAGCGTGTCTCTCCACTGCCGCATCGTTCGCAGGGTGGCGAACCATGCACCGTCGCGGACAACCACCCCGGCGCCCAAGGCGCCACCCCTCCTGAGTCAGGAGGGGAGCTTAGACGGAACTCCCCTCCTCTGATGAGGAGGGGTGGCGCTTTGGGCGCCGGGGTGGTGCGGAAGAACAGATCGGAGGGGGAGGTTAATAACGACAGCACCAACATGTTGTTCCGCAGCCTATTAAAGTCCCGCTCTTCCTCACTCCCGCCGTGGCATGATAACACTGCTGGCAAGTTCTGGTGCGGCCGCAGGCTCAGCGTACAACACCTCCCTGACTGGCCGCATCTCGACAAAGAGTGGTGGGGAGTAGTTCATGAAGCTGGTCCTAACGCTCGGAAGTCTCGCCCTGCTGACGCTGGCCGGCTGTTCCCGCCTGAACGCCCAAGCCGCCGCTCCTCCCAATTTGCGCGCTCATCCCACATCACCAGCAGCGGGTGTTCCGACTTTCAAAGCGAACGTTGACCTGGTGCTGGTGGATGTAGGCGTCCACGATGAGCGCGGGCGCGCTGTCGGCATTCTGAAGCAGGAGGATTTCCACGTTTTCGAAGACGGGGCGGAACAGCAAATTTCCGTTTTTTCCCACGCGGATTTGCCGCTGGCGGTGGCGCTGGTGGTCGACAATAGCTCCAGCATCGCCGCGGCGCTGGAAGAACTGCGCGCGGGGGCTCTGGATACGCTGGCGCTGCTCAAGCCCGCAGACCAGGTGGCCATTTTCAGCTTCGGGGAGAAGCCCGAAATGGAGGAGGGCCTGACCTCGGACCACGAGGCCCTTTCCGTCGATTTGTGGGCGCTCAGCCCCTATGGCGGCACCGCCATCGACGATGCCCTGTACGAAGCGGCGCTCTACCTGGGCCGCGCGGCGCCCGAACGCCGCCGCGCCGTCATCCTGGTCTCGGACAACGAGCCTTCTGATGAGCAGACGCGCGATGTTCCCCAAGTCGTGCGCGCGGCCCAGCAATCCGGAACTCCCATTTACAGCATCAAGGTGGGGTTCCTTCAGCATTCGCGGACGTTCTTTTTGACGCACCCGGAGCCGCGGCTTCACGACGTGGAGAAAATCTGCCGGCAGACCGGCGGTGAAATGATCGACACCCGCAACGGCATCTCGGTGACCTCGGCGATGCAGACCATCATCACCTGGCTCAAGCAGGGCTATACCCTCGGCTATTCCCCCACCAATAAGCGCCAGGACGGAACTTACCGCACCATCGAAGTGCGCCTTAACGAGCGGCGCGATCCCCGCACACACAAGTACTCCATCTACGCGCGGGAGGGCTATTACGCGCCCACAAATTAATAAAGTGCGACACCGCCGCCCCTCCGGAAGTGTTGTCCAGGTGTGGTTAGAAATTCCGGCTAGCATTAATGCCATTCACTTAAGCTGACTCTTACTTACTTATTCGCCCCCCTCTCCCCCAAGGGGGGCGAGGGTAGATATTTCTGGTTTTTGGTTGTCAAACCCTCTCCTTTTGGCGCAGAGCAACTCATGAAGAGTGCGCCAAAACTGAGAATTCTTCTTCCCTCGCCCCCTTGGGGGAGAGGGGGGACCGCAAGGCGGTGGGTGAGGGGGGGGCCGGGGTTGGATTGGAACAGGCTCCTGCAGGTTTAGACTTGCCTACAACAAATGAGGTGAGGTGTGCGGCTTGTTACGGGTCCCGCGCAGCCTTTTTAAGGTGATCTGAAACTCACGTTTGGTGGGCAAGGAAATGGCGCCGGTGTCGCAGCCTTCGAGGCAGATTTCGCAGCCGGGGAGACAGCGAAATGGATGCGCCACGAACGGCCGGCCGGTTTTGGGGTCCCATTCAAAAACGTCATGCGGGCAGAAGTTGAGGCATTGGAGGTCCGCACGGCAAGCGTCAGCGTCAATTGTGGGAAACCAGGGAAATTTCTCGCGAAGATAGCTCAGCACGGGCATTCCTCGATCCTTCATGCATCACATGAATAACCGGACCGGTTATTCCCCAAAGGCCCTCAATGGCGTGGCTTGTTGGGATCGGCAAGCTCCTTCAGCCGGTCGCGGATTCGGTCCAGAATTCCGTCATTGGTCGTATTGCGTATGTCCAGAGGCACAAAATGTTCGGTGTTGAACTCGGTGTTGCGCAGAGCCTTTTTGAAAAGTTTCATTTGGGTTTCTTCCGCGCAGGCGCAGACCATTACGTAGGTATCGGAATCATCCTCGGCAGCGCGAAGCACATCCTCGAGAACTCGATTTCCCCCCTCGGCGCAGAGCTGGGGATGCACGGCAGCGTAGGTAACGTCAAATTCGGATTCAATTTCGAACGCCAGCGAGTTCATATCGGCGTAGCGGAAGGGATCAAGGCCTTTACAGTTGCAAATCAGTGTTTTGACCTTCATCAGAAACCTCCTACGGCCGCTGCCGCACTTGCTCCCTTAGAACCCTGAAATGTGTGGCGAGTTGCACCATGGAACTTTCATGGGAACATTTATATGCATATGGAATGCCACAAACGAAGCTTTCGCAGCACGCGCTGATTACTCGAAATCAATGAAAATAAATCCATTAGCGTCTGGTCGAGGACTCAGGCAAGCCGGTTCACGCAGAGAAGAGACTTTTGCCCCAGCCGAAAAGCTTCAGCAGGATGGGAGCGTCAACTTATCACGGGACGAATTGCGCAGGGTATTGGGGATCTCCGCTCGGGCAGATCGGGTGCAATTTTGGGGGGATTGGCAGCGCATTCCTTCAGGGGGTCCACATTCCACTATTAAGCGCAGAGATCCATTCCCGGCATAGCTTCGCTTGCTCCTGGAGCCGCGTAGCCTCAGGTTCTGGTTCCTGCATCGCCTTCGACTCGAATTTAGCAGCGCTCCTTTCCAGCTCAGCGAGGGTGGGTCCCATCGGCACTATCTACAGGGCAAACTGCATAATGGGCGAATCGAAACACAAAATTCCAAGCGGGTGAAAGTTTCTTCTCACGTCAGCCGGGCGGAGACCGGTCTTGCCAATCGAAGGATGGGGCAGTATGCTTCGCAATTCTTTGGTCGGTGTCGGCACAAGTGTATTTGCCTTTCAAGGAATATTTGCCTTAAAAGCTGACCATCGGTGGAATATAACTAGTATAATAAACTTGGGGGCTGAGGTCTCAACCCGGCGTTGGGCCGGTGCGGACCCCCGAGTGGCAAGTCCCCAAGCCCGGCCCGCAGAGCAGGTTGCGAACGTCTGGCGGATGGCCGGTCGTATATGGACAACAACCCGTTCTCTAAAACGGCGAACGCGCAAGACCCTCAAACCGTCCGCAGGCGAAGCACGCGGATGGACTACATCACGACGGTGATTCTTTCCGGCAAGGATGCTTCAGGAACCCCTTTTCGGGAGTTTACGCAGACCGCCACCGTGAATCTACACGGCTGCCTAGTTCGAACCTCCTATCGAATCCTGGTGGGGATGCTGGTCACCATCGGATGTCCCAAGGCTGGGACGTCGGGGAAAGGTGTCTGCGTCAGAGTTTGGGAACCGGCGCCGGGGGTTGCCGGGCACGAGATTGCCATTCAGCTCATAAAACCTCAGAACCTATGGGGCGTACCCAACCCGCCCCCTGATTGGGAAATTGTCATCAGGACCATGTTGCAAGGGCGGTTGGTTCCGACGGAACGGCAAGCATGGTCCGTGCCCCCAGCCGCCCACACCGCTCCCGCGCCGGTTGCCGCCCCCCGCGCTTCAGCATTTCCTCCGCCAGTTGCGCACGTGGCGCCTCCCGTGGTGGCGCCGGCGCGGCCTGGTCCAGTGGCTGGCCCGACGGTCGAGCAGCGGCTCGCCGAACTCGAGCGGCGCTCCACGCAATTGGTGGAATCAGTTCTCGATATCATGCGCGGGCAAGCGGAGGAACTTACTCGCAATTGCCTGGAGGAATTCCGTCAGCAGGTGGAAGTCCTCCTGGAGGATTCCGAAGGGCGGCTGCGGCAGAGTCTCCAACAGGCATATGAGGAGTCGGCGGCTTCCTTGATCGCCTTGCGGACCGATTTAATGGACCAGATGTCGTCGCGCGGGGCGCAAATTATTCGCTCCACCGAAGATACCTTGCGCACGCGACTCCGCAGCCAGTCGGCCGCTGATGATAAGACAGTCCCCATTAAGCCTCCCCAACCCGTCACGGAAAAGTAATATAGCGGTTCGCCCCTGACCTGCATTTCCTCCCACGCTTAGGTGCTCTTTGGGGCTCTCGGAATGGCAGGCCTTTACAGGCTGCGGGGAAACCCTCCAATGCTGTATCAACACCACCCCGGCGCTCGGCGCGCCACCCCTCCTCATCTGAGGAGGGGAGTTCTTAAATACCACCCCTCCCGATTCAGGAGGGGTGGCGCCTTGGGCGCCGGGGTGGTTGTCTACGATGAGGCTTTTTTCCGCAGGCTCGTCAGCCCCGTCCTTCCAACCTCCTGGCGAGAAATCGGGGCTAACCCCCGCAGCCTTTCCCATCTCAGGCGAGCAAGTTCCTCGCGTACCGGCTGTACTACAATAAACTGCTTATAAAAATTGCGCGCGGAGCGTACGATTGCATCTTATGAATCAGCTCGCGCGTCAGGTTTGATATAATAGAAGCGTTGCGGGAGAGGGCCGTCCGTTATTAGATCGCGAGATTCGGATCGGTTTGAAGTGCGGCTCTGGACGGAATGGGCATTCCTTAGTCTGCCTTTCTCCCCCGCAACAGCGCCGCACTGGGGGCAGTTCGCGGCTCGCAACCTCGCGGTTTGCCTCCGGACGCACACGGCAGGAAGTACGACCTGATTTAAAACCAATACAGAAAGGGCACTCAAGGGGAAACTGATGGCAACCACTCACGTTGAGCCGAAAGAAGAAGCGTCACCCGCAGAGCGAGCACCAAGCATCAACGACCTTAGCATCCAGGTGGCGACCGTAAACGGCTCGGGCAGTCAAACTGCCAATCTCGTTTTACTCCGGGCAATTTTTCAAATGGGGATCCCGGTTTCAGGGAAGAACCTTTTTCCCTCCAACATCGCGGGGCTCCCAACTTGGTTTACCATCCGGGCTTCCAAGTATGGCTACATCGCGCGCCGCCGGGATAGCGAATACATGGTGGCGATGAATCCCGAGACCGCCGAAGAAGATGTATTAAGTCTCAAGCCGGGTGCGTCGTGCGTCTACGACGAGCGATTGAATTTGAAGCGTCTTCGCGATGACGTGATTTTCTACCCCGTGCCTTTCGATCAGTTGGTCACACCAGTTTGCCCGGACGCGCGGCTGCGCAAACTCGTTCGCAACATGATTTACGACGGCATCCTGGCGAAACTTCTGGGCATCGAGATGGAGGAAATCCACAAGGCGCTGCAGAAGCAATTCCGCAAGAAAGCCAAGGCCGCGGAACTGAACTGGAACGCCGCGCAGGCCGGCTATGAATTCGCCGATAAGAACCTGGTGAAAGCGGACCCCCACACCCTGGAGCGCATGAATGCCACCCAGGGCAAAATCCTGATTGAAGGTAACGCCGCCACCGCTTTGGGTTCGATGTTTGCCGGCGTCACGGTGGTGACCTGGTACCCCATTACGCCCTCCTCCTCCGTTTGCGAGACGCTTACCGATTACCTGAAGCGCTATCGCATTGACAAAGAAACCGGGAAGGCGACCTTTGCCGTCGTGCAGGCGGAAGATGAACTCGCGGCGCTGGGCATGGCTCTGGGCGCCGGCTGGGCCGGGGCACGCTCGATGACCGCCACGGCCGGGCCGGGCATTTCTCTGATGGCGGAGTTTGTCGGGTTCGGCTATTACGTGGAAATCCCTGCGGTGATCTTCGATATCCAGCGGGTGGGACCCTCCACGGGCCTGCCAACGCGCACCGCGCAAGGCGACATTCTCTCCACCGCGCTTCTTTCCCACGGCGACACCAAGCACCCCATGTTGCTGCCCAGTTCGGTGACGGAATGTTTCACCATGGCGATCGACGCGTTCGATCTTGCCGAGGATTTGCAGACCCCGGTGTTCGTCATGAGCGACCTCGACTTGGGAATGAACACTTGGATGTCCGACCCCTTCCCCTATCCCGCCAAACCCATCGCGCGCGGCAAGGTGCTGAGCGCCGAGGACGTGCGCCGCATGGGTGGCTTTGAGCGTTATAAAGACGTTGATGGCGACGGCATCGGCTACCGGACGCTGCCCGGAACGCCGGACCGCATGTGCGGATGGTTTGCGCGCGGAAGCGGACACAATGAAAAGGCCATCTATAGTGAACGGCCCGACGTTTACGTGAACAACATGGACCGGCTGGCACACAAGTTTGAAACCGCACGCCAAAAGGTGCCGGGCCCCATCATCGCCGACTCGGAAAAAACCAAAGTGGGCATCATCGCCTACGGCACCAGCCACTGGGCCATCCAGGAAAGCCTTGACCAGTTACGGACCGAGAAAGATATCGATGCCGGCTATTGCCGCTTGCGGGCTTACCCCTTTACCCCGGAAGTTCATGACTTTATTAATCGCTACGAACACGTCTACGTCGTGGATCAAAACCGCGACGCACAAATGCTGGGTTTGCTAAGGTTGGAATGCAGCGCGGACCAGATCGCCAAGTTCCGCAGCGTCCTCCACTATGACGGCTTGCCCATTGACGCGCGTTCGGTAACGGACGAAATTGTTTCCCAGGAGGCGGCAAACTAATTATGGCAACTACCACGGTTCCCTTTTCCCCATCCGCAAAGACCAACCGCGTGGGCTTGGAAATGGCCCAATACAAGGGCAACAAGAGCACGCTCTGCGCGGGCTGCGGCCACAATGCCATTTCCGAGCGGATCATTGAAGCCTGCTTTGAAATGGGCGTTGAACCCCACCGCGTGGCCAAGCTTTCCGGCATTGGCTGCTCGTCCAAAAGTCCTGCCTACTTCCTGAATAGCGCCTACGGTGTGAATGCGGTCCATGGGCGCATGCCATCGGTAGCCACCGGCGCCCTGCTGGCTAACCGCCACCTGGTCGCTCTGGGGGTCAGCGGCGATGGCGATACTGCCTCCATTGGCGTTGGACAGTTCGTGCACTTGATGCGGCGCAACCTCCCGCTGATTTACATTATTGAAGACAACGGCTGCTACGGTCTGACGAAGGGCCAATTCTCCGCCACCGCCGACTTGGGTTCGAAGCTCAAAACCGGGGTGATCAACGATCTGCCGCCCATCGATACCTGCGCGCTGGCCATTCAGCTCGGCGCCACGTACGTTGCCAGATCCTTCTCCGGTGACAAGCGCCAATTGCTGGCGCTCATCAAGGGCGCGCTCGCTCACCACGGGACCTCCATGCTTGATGTCATTTCTCCCTGCGTCACCTTCAATGACCACGAAGGCTCCACCAAATCCTACAGCTACGTCAAGGACCACGACGAACCGGTCGCAGACGTGAGCTTTATTCCGTTTTTCGAAGACATTTCCGTGGATTACGACCCGGGAACAACCACCAGTATTACCATGCACGATGGTTCGCACCTTCTGCTGCGGAAGCTTGCCTCGGAATACAACCCCACCAAAAAGGGCGAAGCCTTGCACATGCTCACCGAATCCCACGACAAGGGCGAGATCGTGACCGGGCTCTTCTATGTGGATCCCGAACGGCCTAACTTCATCGACCAGTTGAATGTGGTGGATGAGGCGCTGGCAACCCTGCCGGAATCCAAAGTGCGCCCGCCCAAGGAAATCCTGGATCAGGTGATGCAGTCGTTGATGTAAGGCAGGATTGGGGTGCGCATCCCTGCGCCCATCATCGCAGGGACGCAGACTGCGAGCGGCCCGAATGCCTATGCGGTATTTCTCACCACGATTTTGGAAGGGCGGGGCTTCAGCCCCGCCGTTAGAGGGCCTTTCTGATTATTCCTGTGTCCCGCGCCCCTCGCAGCTTGCAGCCGCAAGCTGCGAGGGGCGCGGGACAGACAAAGGGTTGGAGCCGCGGTTTCGGCGGGGCTGAAGCCCCGCCCTTCCGGCAACCCCCAAGAGTGTTTCAGCCTGGTGAGAAATCCGGGCTATGCACTCCGGCGCCCTAACAGCGCTTGAAAGACACTTAAGTTCTTATTCCATCGCTCGACCGCCCAAATCCACAACTGCCTTCGCCGTTCATATTGTTGCACCGGCGATTGACGAAGTTTCTCCAGACATTCTGCTTCGGTTACAGAAGTGTCATACGTAATGACAGCATCTTCTGGAAACCCGTACAGTTCCCGCAGGCGCTCGGGCATAACCATAATACAGTTCAAATCTACACCAGTGATTAGAGCGGCGGTAAACCTGCACACCATATAATCCGATGGTGAAACAATCGGCAACCAAAGGAAAACCGGTTTGTCCTGTTGGGCAAGAGAAGTTATGAATTGTAGGCCATCGAGACCAAGATGCTGGGTATAGAACCCTTCGTGGGCCAAGAAGTAGCCGCACCGATGGCGATCGTAGTGCACCAGTTTACCGCCCGCCTTCATATAACCGATGGCTCCGGCGATATCTTTGCCTTCGAACGTGCCGATAGTGATGAGTGTGGGGAGTTCCGTGGCACCGTGCGGGGACAGAGAATCATTCTCTAGCCCTAACCCCTCCGGGGCTGGTGGCTTGGAAAACATGGGGAAAATCCACTTTTCTTGGCCACCCGCCGGAGTCAAATAGAGAGACGCCCCATACGGGTTCAGCTCAATATCTTCAGGATGGTGATGCACCACAATAAGGCGTTTGGTAGCACTCCATTGTTGTAGCTGAGGTCCATAATCAAGCCATACGAAAGAAGTATTTAACAGGATCACATCAAAGTCCGCGCCGAGGTTGGTGATCTGGGACCAATCGTGGATATGATCGGCCGCGATGGGCATGCGTGTGCGGAAATAGTCGATCATGTGGAATCGATCGCCCCTCTCAAAAAACAGGTGAGGGTCGTAACCCAGTTCCAGCGCCAAAGCGGCAAATCCGCCCATATCCTCGGTGTGCCCGGGAAGCCGTTCAACAATGGCAAGCGTTTGTGTCATCCGAAGTTTCCTTTTGGGAATCTGATTTAGACTTGTGTCGGGACCCGGCGGTTTGCCAGCGGAAAGTTCTTGCCCGGGTTTGAGTCCAAGAGAGGGTAGCTACGCGGTTCGTTTGCGTATGCGAACCGGGCGAATCAGGACCTCGGCGGGAATATTCAGCGTTTGATTCAGCCTGCGGATCATGGACAAGGACAGGGCTCGATCCCGGCGAAGCACTTCGTAAACTCGCGTCCGATTGCCGATCACGCCGATCAGCGTTTTCTTATCCGCTCCCTGCTGTTCCAGCCGGAACTTGATCGCCTCAATGGGATCGGGAGCATCCATGGGAAAATGCGCCTGCTCGTAGGCCTCAACCAGAGTCGTTAATACCTCCAGACGATCTCCGGCAGAGGTTCCCTCGTCGGCTCCCCAAAGGCGCTCGATTTCCCGGAGCGCCGTCGCATGGTCAGCTTCAGTCTTGATGGGCTTAATCACCATGTTGCACCGTCCTTACGTCGATCCGGTCGTAATCGTTGTGGTTGCCGAGCCATTTGATAAACACAATGCCGCGGAGGTAATCGATGGCGGTGACCAGGCGATAGTCATTGCCCTTGATATTAAAAACCACCCGATCAGCCCCTACGATGCTGGCGTTTCCATAGTACGCCTTCACATCGGCTGGCTTTTTCCATTCCGCCTGCTTGGCCTCGTGGAACCATGCGTCCAGAGCGGCTTTCACCGCGCGGTAATCCTTATGGCCGGCCAAATTCTCAATGAACCGAACCAGCTTATGCCGGGCGATGATGCGCACAAATGAATCCTACCATGTTCCCAACATGGGCACAAATAGATGATTATGGAACGGAAGTATGTACTTTACGCAAGACCGGGCGTGTGCAATGATTGGCCCCAAGCCGCCAGTATACCCTAGCCAAATCAAAAAATTCCGACGGCTTGGACATACGCCCAGTGATAACGGAAATCAGACAATGGCTAAGCAAATGGAATGGGGTTCTTGTTGGCCTTGTACTTTGCGCTCTCAGTCTCATCGGTTTGCGTTATTGCCCTTCTGTTTTAGGCCAGAAAACTAGTGAGGCCGTATTGATCGCTGGAATGCTGGCCATTGTGGTTGATCCCTTCTTAAAGCAGAGATTAGTCAAGGAAGCGTCAAGGGACATATTCCATCATCTGATAGGATTTGAGCTTCCCGTTCAGATAAGAGAACGCCTCCGGGACATTGTTTTGTATACCGACCTATACCGCAAGGACATGCATTTCACGTGTACGTTCACCGCTGTTGAAAGCGGCATACAAATCGAATTCGAAACTGACTATGAAATAGTAAACCCAAGCCATAAAGATCTTAAGTTCAGGCAAATACTAGAGTTCGAGAAAGCCGAGAACGCTCAGCTAAACAGAATTGAATGTGACCCGCCCAAAAAGGGTTATGGTCAAGATGCGGCGCTCACCTTCAACAATGAAACTGGATTGTTTGAATACGAAGGGAAGGAAATAAATGTTGAACCCAAGTCTCTAGGTAAAAGATACCGGATTTGGGCTGATTCCAGGGTCGTTTTACCATTGCCTGGATTCTTCGTTCAGCATATGAAATATCCCACAATCGGAGTAACGCTGCATGTTCGAAACGCTCCTTTGTGGCTAAAAATTAGCACCGACCTCGGCCCAGGACCAGGTCCCCATTGGATATCTGATCAACTCTTTATGCCTGGAGACAAGTTTATCGTTCGATGGGAACGCCTTCCTCAGAAATGAATGCAAACATGAAAACAGCGAAGCACGCGTCTAAGACAAGTGCGAGGGCATCTGCCAAGCCCAGCCCGAAGCCGGATGTCCTGAAGCTCGACGGCAACTGGCAGGGTTTAATGAAGAAATCCCTCACCAAAAAGAAACCGCCCGAGGGATGGCCGAAGTAGGGGCGGTTCGCGAACCGCCCCTACACAACGTGCACGGTTGCGGCGCAAGTTTTCGGTTGACCTGCCATGCGCGGGCGACAACCGTGAGAATGCCTCCGCGCTCATTTCTTCACGCAATCAAAGATGAACTTGAAATTCTCTACGCCGACGCCTGGGGTAACGTCGGCGCGGTCTGCTTGCTCGGCGCAACCGCGCCGTTTCAAGGAGAGGGAACTGCGGCCAGGGAGCAATTCCATCACTGCCGTGCCATCGTCGCCGGTAGCGGCCTTGACGTCGTCGATCACGGTCCCGTTGGAAAAAACCGCATCAATATCAATCCCCCCGAGGGGTTGGCCGCCGCCGTCAAAGACCCGGAGCAGCGCGGGTTTGTGCACCAATTTCTTCGCCTCGTAAATCTCTGGCGGATAAAGGACCAGTTGTGTGTTGACGCTGGGTGTGGCGCGGGTCAGTTCCTCATGACGAAAGGTCACGGTGTCCTCCGCGGCGGCCTCGCGGCGCCCGGTAACCCAGTAGAGTGTCAGTGGCAAGTGGGCAAAGGAAAATCGTCCGTCGGGCCCGGTGACTTGCTGATCGATCAACTGCCCTTGCTCGTCGCTGAGCGAAACCCGGATGCCCGCCCGCGCCTTGAGGTCCGGACCCAGCGCGGATCCGCCCAATACTCCTACGGAGTCGGGAAGGGCCGCCCGCAGTTCGACGGTAAGGGTGTTACTCGTCACTTCACCCTGCCATAGTGTTGCGCCGAGATTGCGCTGGAATTCTTCTCCATTGGAAAAGTTCGCCGCATACACCACGGCTAACCTGTAAGCTCCCCAAATCGGTTTCTGCCCCTCCGCTACCGCCGGCCGTAATTGCACGATGGACGTTTCCTCGTAATCACCGCCGGCCGCCAGCTTCACCAGCCGCGGCTTGGGCATATTCACATACTCGAGCGTCAAGGCTTGCGCCGGCGAAACCGCCGCGGCCTGGGCGTCTACGAGTTGCAGTTTGAAATCCACGGTCGAGCCCCCCGTGGATTCGGCAGGCCGGTTTTCATCGTAAACAAGGTCCTCCGGCGGGCGCTTCCCCTTTGCCCGCCGATAGAGCCAAACGGTTTGCTGCGTGGGGTTGTGGAGGTGAAGCAGGATGCGCGCCGCGTCCGGCTCCGCCACAAACGGCTGACCCATGGTAATGACCAGTTTGAGGGTGGGGGCGTTCGTCTGGCCCTGAGCATGTGGAACCGGCAGAAGCAACGAAACTCCAGCCAAGCCAGCCATCGCGACAAGTCGAGACGATCCTAATCCTCTATTTGCCATCGGGTTTGTATCTCGATCATACTGCGAAATGCTTCCAGGCGGCCGGATCAGTGGGTTCCGAAGCCAAATACAACGTCGAGGCCCGCGGCCTCGGTAAAGGCTCGGAAATCCCGGTCGCGCGTGAGGAGTAAAACGCCTCGGTCCATACAGCTTTGTGCAATGAGCGCGTCACCAAGGCGCGCCTTTCGGCGCTTGGCCAGCACCATCGCACGCAATAATCCAGCACGTTGCCAATAGCCCTCCCCGACCTCGATCAGAGGCACTTCGCAGAGAGTTTTGGCCACATCGGAAGGAAGGTTCGGATCGCTCAACAACTCGGTCAGCACACCCGGCGCCATTAACACCTGGCGCTCTTCCAGCGCCCTATCCAGCAAATGCACGTCTTTGCCTCCGAGGCCTTCCAGAAAGGCAACCCATGTGCTTGTGTCCGCCGCGATCATCGGTCGGCCTTCAGTTCCGCCAAGGTGCGTGTGAACCGGACGGTGCCTCGGAGTTGGCGCAGGTGATCGTAGGTTCGCGACGCCGCTAGCAAGCGAAGGCCGGTACGGACGGTCTGGGTAATACCCTCGCCACTGGCTCGCTGCGCCTCTTCAAGAAGCTCGAGCGGTACCTCCACGGTAATCTTGCGCGCTTTCTCCATGATGCCTCATTATACCATACTCAAGACCAGCATTGTGTATGGCTTTTCCCCCTTCTCACAATACCCGCAGAATTAAACACTTTAAGTAATGCGTTTCGGGAACGGTGAGCAAAATGGGATGGTCGCGCGACTGCGTGCGGCGTTCGACGACCACCACGGTACGGTGGGCGTCCAGCGCGGCGTTGGCGATCACTTCCAGCAGGTCGGCCTCACTGACGTGGAAGGAACACGAGCAGGTAACGAGATAACCGCCGGGGTTCAGGATTTTTATCGCGCGCAAATTCAGTTCTTTGTAGCCGCGCAGCGCCGATTCCAGGTTGCTTTTCTGCCGCGCGAAAGCGGGAGGATCAAGCACCACCGTGTCAAAACGCTGCTTTTCCTGGTCGGCGGCCTTAAGATAATCGAAGCAGTTGGCTTCCTTCCATTGCAAGTTGGTGAAGGCGTTCAGAAGGTGGTTGCGCTCCGCCTGTCGCAGCGCGTCCACCGAGGAATCCACGCCCAGCACCGAATCGCAATGGGGCGCAAGCGCCAGGGCAAATCCGCCCGTATAGGTAAAACAATCCAGCGCTCGCCCCTGGGCATAATTTGCGGCCGCAGCGCGATTCTCGCGCTGGTCGAGAAACCCGCCGGTCTTCTGCCCGTGCAGCAGGTCGAAGCACATCTTCACGCCGTTTTCTTCCACCATGACTTCACGGGTTTCTTCCCCTGCCAGCACGCCGTTTTGCTCCGGCAGCCCCTCGAGAGCGCGCACAGCGGCATCGTTGCGCTCAAGGATCGCGCGGGGTGCGAATTCCCTTTGCAGGATCTCGACCACCGTGGACTTCAGCCGGTCCATGCCCTGGCTCAGGGTTTGAATGACGAAGCAATCGCCATATCTGTCAATGATGAGCGAGGGAAGCAGATCACCTTCGGCAGCGACCAGCCGATAAGCCTGCGCCCGCGGCGCCACTTGCTGGCGGAACGCGGCCGCGGCGCGAATTCGCTCAGTCAGGAAGGCGGCGTCAAAAGGCCGCTCTTCGCGAGTCAGGAAGCGCAGCGTGATCTGCGATTTGCCGCTGTAAAGAGCTTGCCCCCAAAAGTGATTCTTTTTATCGATGAGGCGCACCACACCTGATTCAACTCCCTCCGAGGGGAGAACGTCGGAGCGGTAAATCCAGGGGTGACCGGAGGCAAGCCGCTCGATACCACGGGAAGTGATGGTGACTGTGGGCGCAATCATTTTATAACTTTATCACATTCCGTTTTCGCTCTCGCGCTTGGCGCAACATCGGGACGGGTGAGGGGTTTCTTCGCGGGTGATGCATTCATGGCCATGGAGGTATCTGGCGCCCGCGACTTTGAAGGAACCCTACAAGAAACATATTCATAATTCAGAATTCATAATTCATAATTGCATCCCGATGCTTCTCGAAGAATTTGACTACACGCTTCCCGCCGAACTTATTGCCCAAAGGCCGCTCGCCGAGCGTGATGCTTCGCGCATGATGGCGCTCGACCGTGCGGCAAAGCAATGGGAAGACAGGGCTTTTGGCGAGATTTCTCAACTCCTTCAGCCGGATGATCTTTTGGTTTTCAATAACACCAAGGTTTTCCCCGCCCGCCTGTTGGGCCGGCGGCGGGGAATTACCTCGCAGCCGGTGGGAAAAAAGAATCCCACCCAGCGTGGTTTCCTGACCGGCGAAACTGAGCTGCTGCTGACCCGGCAAGAAAGCGAGGATATCTGGCAGGGATTGGTACACCCCGGTCGCAAGGTGCGAACGGGTGAGGTGCTGGTGTTTGGCGATGACGAGTTGGAAGCGGAAATTCTGGGCCGGGGCGAATACGGTGTGCGCCGGGCGCGGCTGCGGGCGCGTACAGGAACGATTGAAGAAGCCATTGACCGGCTGGGCCACGTGCCCTTGCCGCCTTATATCCAGCGCCGGGACGAAGCGAACGACCGCGCCACGTATCAGACCGTCTACGCCAAAGTACGCGGGGCCGTGGCGGCGCCAACCGCGGGACTGCACTTTACGCCACAGGTTCTCAGCGCGCTGGCCGCGCGCGGCGTGGAAACTTGCGAAATCACGCTGCACGTGGGATTGGGAACCTTTCAGCCGGTGCGAGCCCAACAGATTGAGGACCATCAAATGGAAGCTGAGCGCTACGAGATTTCAGAAACGGCTGCGGCGGCTATCAACCGGGCGCTCGAACGTCGCCGACGGGTCATCGCCGTGGGGACAACAAGTGTCCGCACGCTGGAAAGTGTGGCGTGCGAACACGGCGGAAGCATCGCGCCCGGGCATGGCGAAACGCGCCTGTTCATTATTCCGGGATTCCCCTTCCGGGTCGTACGCGGACTTCTTACTAACTTTCATCTTCCGCAATCGACGCTGCTTATGCTGGTCTCCGCCTTCGCGGAAAAAGACTTCGTGCTGCGCGCTTACCGACATGCGGTGGAAGCGCGTTACCGGTTCTACAGCTACGGGGATTGCATGTTGATTCTGTAGCAGTTATGGGCTTTCAGCCGAAACCGCGTAACCCTTTCGCGGGCGCTCGCATCCAATTATTTTGACTGCAAAGGGTCGCCTTTTGGGTAACCAAACTTAGTGTGACACGTCAGATTAAGTGTAGGGAGTTCGATTTCAGTGTTAAGAATTCCCCAACAAGAAGACAAAATCCAGTCGAAAGAGAGTTATGGAGAATAAGCGAGGTCTACCCATCCCGTTTCTAATATTACTCCTGGCGGGCGTGGTGTCACTTTTCAGCATGGTTGCGGGCCGCGGTTCCCGGGCCAGCATGGTGAGTCCTGTTTCCTTGCAAATGCAAACGGTCGAGCAGGAACGGATGGCGGCAATTTATTTTCGGATATTGTCATGGCTCTCCGACGTCACACCCCGTGCAACGGAACCCGCAAAAGCTAACCCCCAACCCGCGGCGGTGCCGCAGGTCCTAAAATCCCCGCGGCGCCGCGCGCGGCCGGGCAGAATCGAATTCTGCACGCTTCACGCAGCGCAAAATCTTGCCGCTCGCAAACTCCGTGCGCGCAACCTGGATTAATTCCTCCGAAATCTGATCCTTGCCTTCCGCCCAACCGGCAAAACAAAAAATGCCGATGTCGTTGGGCCGTGGTTGGACGCCCCGCCGCCGGTCCGGCCATGAGATTCAAAGCCGCTTGCGGAAAGCATGCTGAGTTTTGATTTGATCGTACCCGTGTGCCGCGTAGAATTTGTGCGCCTCATGGCGAATGACGTTGGAGCGCACGGAAATCGTGCGGCCTCCCTTTTGGCGCGCCCAGTCTTCCATCATCTCCAGTAGTTTTCCCCCCACTCCTTTGCCGCGGTGGGATTCGTCTACCACCAAACCTCCGAGCTCCACAAACGAGTCGCTCTCTATCAGGCAGCATATATAGGCATGCGCCCAGCCCACAACGTGGCCTCCCCAAACGGCCGCCAGAACATGATGCTCAGGATCACCCAACACGGTGGTCATGCGCTCTTCAACCTGGCTGGGCGAAGAGGGGTACCCGAGTTGGGCCGCGAGGCCTGCGAATGCCGGGGCGTCTCTGAGCCGCGCCGGCCGAAGGATAAGCGCTGCCAGGTCAGGAGTAAGAGGAGTTGTAGCCATAAGCGCCCTTTCTACCAATGAATTCGCACGCGATACTTGAGCTGCGCTTCGCCATTGGCCGCTACCGGCACGGTGAAGCGCGCGGCAAAGGCGGCGGTCTTCTCAAAATTAAAACTTGAATTGAGTATCGTCCAATCACCCCCGATGGGTTCATTGACAAAGACGGTTATGGGATCGGGCTTATGGTTGCGTAGCGAAATCTCATACTCCACTTCCACGCTGCGGGAGCCCAGACGCTGGAAATCAGTCTGCTTGCGCTCTGCCACCACGTCGAAGGCGTTGCCGATGTGGAGGCTCACCGTTTCGTCCTTGGGAGTGTGATCGATGCGATCTTCTCCGATGAATTGCACGCGGCCTTTGGAATCCCCCTGGTAGACGCGTACGGTTCCCGCCGGCAGGGGAACTCCCAGTGAGTTCGCCTCCGCGTTCTTGAATTTGATCAGCACCTTGACCGGCTCCTTGGTAGGTTGGCCGGGACTCTGGGGGTTTTGGTAATAATACGACTGGCCGTCAACTTCAAAGACCTTCTCCACCGCCGCGCCCGCAGCGGCCAGCAGGCTGATCTGCTTGGTTTCATTTTCTTGGATGTTTGTATGGCGTTCGAGCGTGTAAAGGTGATACTCGGAAATTGCTTCCTGGGCGAATTGCGGCTGGGGCGCGGCCATTGCCTTGGCCGCCATCGCGAACTGCATCGTGCTGCGCGGAGGCGTGACGCGATTCAAGTCCCCCGCAACCAATTGGAGCTGAGCATTGCGGAAAGACGCACCGCTCTGGTTCACCACGGTCACCCAGCCGTTCAAATCGGCAGCCTTCTGGTCGGAGTGCACGGTGAGCACGTAATCAGCATTCCAGTTCACCTGATTGGTCAGGTAAGAAGCCTCCACCGTCTGCTCACCTGCCTTCCGATTGTCCAGCAGCCAGACGAGTGTCGGCTTACTGTAGAGATTTTCGGGCAGGTCGGGGAAGACGTAACGGTCGGCTCCCATGCCGGTGATAATTTCGTTTCCCACCTTCCAAACGGGTCCGTCATTGTCAGCCAAGAGTACGGCCTGTACGGGAACTTCCTTAGTGGAATTGTTTTCCGAGATTACACGGATCAGAGTCACCTGCTTGCCGACGTATTTTTGCAGGAGCTTCTGCGGGCTTAACAAGTCGTACTCGTAGTCCTGTTCGAGCACATTGAGTTCCTTGGGAGCCGTCAAAGAAACAATGTGGACGGTTGCCGGATTCACCTGCGCGGCGATATCCATATAACGCAAGTCGATGGCGCCGTCCGGCAGGCGCACGCGGCGCACGTCGCGCACCAGGGCGACGTTGGAGTTATAAACGGTGACCGCCAGCTCTTTCTGGTCCTGCTCGGTGGAGGTCACCGTAGTCTGCGCGCGAGCTTGGGCGACCCACCCTGCCAGAACGATTGCCACCATGAGTCGCACTGCGGGTTGTTGTTTCATCATGATTCACCATCCCGATCCTGAGATACCTGCTCCGTCCCTTGAAAGTTCTCAGCCTACCCCTTGTTGGCCCAGAAAGATACCTTGGTAAGCCTTTCCCCGACAGGCTGAGTACTCCCACGCATAGAACGGGTGGCGTGGGGCTTCTTGCATCAGCCGTAAACCCAGCCTATACGAATGGCGGTTGAATCAGGGGCGCGAGGGATTAATACTAAGCCGGACTTCTTACCACATTTGGACGATGCTGGAAGGGCGGGGCTTCAGCCCCGCCGAAATCGCGGCTCCCGCCCTCAATTCGTCCCGCACCCCGCACAGCTTGCGGCTGCAAGCTGCGCGGGGTGCGGGACTTAGAAATAATCAGGACGGCCTTGCAACGGCGGGGCTAAAGCCCCGCCCCTCCAGAGTCGTGGTGAGAATTCCGAGCTAAATCACACGCTCACTCAACGATGCTATAGCCCGATTGACGGGATGGCCAGGGCACTAATGCGCGATCCTTGATGAGAAACCGGTCCCGGTGGCACGCCACCTGCCAAGCGGGCCACGAATGTAGCGCGGGCGGCATCTAAATCGTCTAATATTAGGTCTATGGCTACCAAACTCAAACAGTCTTTGGGCGCCTATGGGATTATCTCCGGACTCAGCGCGCTGCTAGTGGTACTGGGGGTTCTGCAATTCCGCTGGAGCAATCAGATTCGCACGGCGGAACTGCAAAGGAAGCAAGCCGCGCTCGAGGCCGGCATAAACGGGTTTCGCGAGGATTTCCATCGCGAGTTGGCCGGAATCTGCACGAATTTCACCTACCGCCCGCCGGATCAGGCTCCCGCGATTGAGGATCTCTATGCCCAGGACTGCGGGGATTGGGCACGATCTTCCGACCACCGGGAACTGGTGGCCAATTACTACTTATGGGAAGAAAAGAGGGGGGAGAGTTATTCGTTCCTCCAGTTCAATCCGCAGGAAGACTCTTTTCAGGCGACTGCTTGCCCGGCGCGCCTGGGGGTTCTCTGCGATACATCCAATCTCGGTACCATGCTAACTTCGCGGGGCGGGGAATTCGGACCTGGGGGTTTGCGTTGGAGAGTTCAAGGTGCGTCGCTGGCGATGGTGCGCCCCATTCTCCAATCGGGCTGGCGCAATCGCAGGTACCGAAATGGCTGCCCGCCGGACTGCTCGCCCGCGGGGTTCATGATTGTCGAATTAAACCGCGATGTCTTCCTGAAGCGATTCCTTCCCGAACTTGCCCAGAGGTACTTCGGAGGCCCTGACGGCCTCCTTTACGATGTGGCTATTGTTGATGCTGCGGTTCCCCCCCAATTCATTTACGTATCGGAGGTCCGCCCTTCACAGGACCTCGTGAGATCGCCGGACGAGGCGGCGCATCTGTTCAGTTCGCGCCGATGGCGGGGATTTGAACCCCGGCAGGGAAATTCCCGCGAGCCAGGCGACACGGTAAGACGCGAGAGGATTCCGTCTTCGTCCCCTCCCTTCCCGGGAACCGGGCGAGACGCTCCTGCGCGCGGGCGGGGATTTCTGGGCGCACCGATCCTCGCGGACGCTTCCGCCGCGGGATGGCGACTGGTGGTCCGGCATCCGGGCGGTTCCCTGGCGGAAGCAGTGGCAATGATTTGGAGAAAGGACCTACTGCTGAGCTTCGGGGTGTTGCTGCTGCTCGCCGCCAGCATGGCCTTGGTTTTGGTCGGGACGCAGAGAACCCGCCGGCTGGCGAAGATGCAAATGGATTTTGTCACCGGGGTCTCGCACGAGCTGCGCACTCCTGTAAGCGTCATCTCCTCGGCGGCGGAGAATCTTGCCGACGGCGTGGTGGAGTCAAAGCCCCAGGTGAAGCAGTATGGCGCGCTCATCCGCAATGAGGCCAGCCGCCTCGCCGCGATGATTGAGCAGGTGCTGCTCTTCGCCGCGACGCGCAACGAAAAGCGGCAATACCAGGCGCTTCCTGTCCCCGTGGCGGAAACGATCGATTCTGCCGTCGCGGATTTGGCCCACCTCACCACCGCCAACGGCTTTACCGTCGAGAAGGAAGTGGCCCCCGGCCTTCCTCCCGTCATAGCGGATCCGAAGGCGCTCGGGCGCTGCCTGCAAAATCTCATGACGAACGCTTTGAAGTATGGGGCGGGAGGACGATGGATGGGCATTCGCGCCCAACCCGGGTCGGGACCGGAGGCGGGAGAGGTATTGATTACGGTCCAGGATCGAGGGCAGGGAATTGAACCCGGCGAAATCCCCCACATCTTCGAACCCTTCTACCGGGGAAATGCCGCGCGCACTTCGCAGACGCATGGCACGGGATTGGGGTTGAGCCTGGCGAAGGAAGCCGCGGAGGCCATGGGCGGAAGGCTGACCGTGGCAAGCCATCTGGGTGAAGGGAGTGCGTTCACGCTGCATTTCCCCGCGGCCAAGTGAAACTTGCTGCATCCGGGATAGGTCTGGTCCTTTAATCCGGAATTTCACTGCGGATCTGGAAGGGCGGGGGTTATGGTGCTTATATCCTCGCCATGCAGGAGAAATTCCCCTTCCCTCTCCCCTGGGGAGAGGGTGGTCCCTGGGGGGATCGGGTGAGGGGTTACTTCCACGCTCGGGGCTAAGGGCGTCCAAACTGATGAGGAATCCAGGTTAATGCCACCCGAAGCGCCCAAGGAGAAATCGAGATTCAAATGAATTCTCATATCCTGTTAGTCGAAGATGAGCCCGGGCTGGTGCTCACGCTCACCGATCGTCTGCGCAGCGAGGGCTACTCGGTGGAAGCGCTTTACGATGGAACCGATGCCGTTGAGCGAGCCGCCCGCAACCACTTCGGCCTTATCATTCTGGATGTTATGTTGCCGGGCAAGGGAGGTTTTGAGGTGTGCCAGGAGCTGCGGCAACGCGGTTTTACCACTCCCATCCTGATGCTCACCGCGCGCACCCAGATGGCCGACAAGGTTAAGGGACTCAAGATCGGAGCTGACGACTACCTCACCAAGCCCTTTGAAATGGCGGAACTTCTGGCACGCGTGGAGGCCCTGCTGCGGCGGGGAAGCCGGGTGGGCAGCGATGGGCCGGACTTTTACGATTTTGGACCGCTCCGCATCGATATGCGCCGTTCCGAGGTGTTTCTCGACGGCGCGCCCGCCACCCTTTCGACCAAGGAATTTCAACTGCTCCGCTACCTCGTTGAACATCGGGGCAGGACTCTGACCCGTGAGGAGCTCTTGAAGGATGTTTGGGGCTACGCCTCCGCGCCTTCCACGCGCACGGTGGACGTCCACGTGGCCTGGCTGCGGCAGAAGCTTGAAAACGATCCCAAACAGCCGAAATACATCATCACCGTACACGGGCAAGGGTATAAATTCGCGGCATGACAGGTCTCGACCACATCATCCTCGGAATCGATGACCTCGACCGGGGCGTCGCCTGGGTGGAGCGGCATACCGGCGTGCGCGCGATCTTCGGCGGTGTTCACCCCGGTCGCGGCACACGGAACGCGTTGCTGGCGCTCGGGCCAAGCTGCTATCTGGAAATTCTCGCCCCCGATTGCCGGCAATCTTCGCTGGCCTGGTTCACCCAGGTGCTCACCCTGCGTGAGCCCAAACTCATTTCCTGGGCCGTGCACACGCCGGACCTCGCCGCGCTCGCGCAAGCCGCAGTGGCGGCAGGCTTCCCCATTGACGGACCTCATGACGGCGCGCGCTCGCGTCCCGACGGCAAAATCCTGAGCTGGAAATTGTTTCACTTGCACGACGACCGTGGCGGGTTGCTGCCATTCTTTATCGAGTGGGGCCGCGATTCGGTCCATCCCGCCGCCGACGCTCCGCCAGGATGCCATATCGAGACCTTTGAATTGCAATCACCGGAGGCGCAAGCGTTGACGAGCGTATGCCAAACCCTGGCCATTGATGTCCGCGTAGAGCCTGCTGAAAAACCGCTGATGCTTGCGCGCATCGCGAGCCCAAGGGGTGAAGTGGAACTCACCTCATGAGCAGGGATAAATGGCCGGTTGGTCGATTGCCTCTCGACTTTGATCCGCCCACTCGATTCGAGCAACAAGAGATACTCAACCGATAGTCCAGGATTTGCCCGAAAGCCTTGGGCGCACTGGCGCAGACCGCAGCTCTGCGCTTTAGCACGGCTGCAATTCTTGACCAGCAGCGCCTTTCGCCGCGCCGAGCTATTTGAGAGTGATGGGCTCGCCGGACTCCAGTCATGTCTATGCGCCGCAGAGCTGCGCTCTGCGCCAGCCCTCCGATAGATCAATCGCCAATCACAAATCACAAATCGAAAATCCAAGATCGCAAATCTCAAATCAGCCGATGGCCCGATGGCTCGATAGCCCACTGACTCGATTTCCCAAGTTCGTCATTGGGCGGCATTCCCCGGTCCACCCACGGGATAAAGCCTGGGAAGGCGTTCATCAACGGGCGGCAACGCTGGGAAAGGAGCGTGGGGCTCCGTTTGGTACCAATAAGCGACCGAGAAGTAGCTGTCCGAGCGGTGATTGGCGTGGCCATGCTCGATCGTCGCGCGAATTGACTTGGTAAAGGGAATCGGTGAATCCAGGTGGAAGCGATAAACCGACGAATGGCTCCCCGCAACTTCACTGCCGACGACCGGTGCGCCGAATAGCTCATAGGAGAAGGGCTTGCCGCCAAAATCCCATGCTCCCAGGAAGTAGTCCTCCGAACCCGTTCCCTCAATGCTGGGAAGCTTTTCCCCGTCGATGAAAAACATGTCGTCGCCTTCGCCCCACCACTGATCCTGGTTCTGTAACACCGACATGGTTTCACCCACGTAATGCCCACGCCCCGTTGCTTCCAGCCAAACGTAATTGCCGTCACCGTTCAAGTTGGGTTTTTCGTCAACGTTGGGGTCACCATTACTCTGCCATTGGTTTGTCCACCCATGGTTCGGAGTGGCTTGCCGATACTGGGCGTGAAAATAGAGCGTGTCGGCAGGCAAGGGTTTTGAGTAAACGCGATACTCAATGTTGAAATAGCACGCGTCCACCCGCTGCGCGCCTTCGTTGGTCACCGTGATCTTGGCTCTTTTCTGGAAGGGCATGGGGAAAAATGAGTTCAAGGCCTTCACGGAACCGACAGCCAGGGGGAGAGATTGGTAATTGAAATACTCACCGAGGCCCAAGCCAAAGAAGTCGCCAATGGGCGCCTCCACACTGGGCGTCGCTTCGTCATCCCAGTACATACGCAGTACCAGCTTTTTCAGGTGAAATCTTTCCCCACTGGCGATAGTGAACCACACGTGGGTGATGACGCCCGGGCCGGAATCCTCGAGGACCGTGAGCGTTTCACCGGGCGCAATCTTGCGCGCGTCGGCGTTCCCCCCGGTACGGTCCCAACTTCCGGAGCGCTTCAAAACATAGTCATGGGGTTTCGTCAAATCCGCTAGCAGCCCGCTCATTTCCTGGCCGTGAACAACGGGTACGACACAGAACAGCATCAAAAACCATCCCAGCCTTCGCATGGAGACCTCCTCGGTGTACATAAAACCGCCGGGATTCTATCACAAGCGAGCGCCCAGCATACCTCCTTGCGTCCCGCAGGGAAGGTCGGCTCTCGACTTCGCCACGCCATGGGGTTAAGCTGTGGTCGCAGCAATTAAACCGGATAAGGCCATCTGATGCGTTCCATAAATCGGCGAGAAGTCTCCAGTCCCGCTAATTCCCTCATGAAGGTCTTCCGGCGCGCGCTCGCCGAGGGGACGACCAAACAAGGTTGGCTGGCGGTGGAAGGCCCGTTCCTGGTGGAGGAAGCACTGAATGCCGCCCCGCGCGTCAAAACTCATAGCGTGTTGGTGGCCAGCGGAGCAGCGGAGAGGTTCTCCGCCCTGCTTCAGCGCCTGCCGCCGGAAGCCGAATTGACGCAGGTCCCTGATGGATTGTTTGACGGTGTCGCACAAACGCAATCCCCGCAAGGAATCGCCGCCTTAGTGGAACTTCCGACTTATAACCTGGAGCAGATTGTGGCCACCGCCAAACCTTTAATGGTCGTGGCCTGCCGCCTCCAGGATCCCGGCAACCTGGGCACGATGATGCGCACCGCTCTGGCGTTCTCCGCTTCGGCGTTCCTGACTTTGCAGGAGACGGTCAGCCCATTCAATCCCAAGGCGGTGCGCTCCTCGGCGGGAGCTATCTTCCGGCTTCCCTTGGTCTGCGGCCTTAATCCGAATGAGGCGTTGCCCTTCCTTAGCGTACACGTCCGAATTGTGGCGGCGAAGAGCCACAGCCCGGCATCGGTCTCCCAAGCAGATCTTAGGGGGCCGATTGCCATCCTTGTGGGGCGCGAAGCCACCGGCTTGCCGGAAGAGATTGCCCGGTACGCCAGCCAACTTCTAAGTATTCCCATCCGGAAGGAAGTGGATTCCATAAACGCAGCGACCGCGGCGAGCATCTTTCTTTATGAGGCG